>JAEEGL011281589.1_pt1 | contig 34099 bp, 28 predicted proteins | sample 9134231 | NCBI WGS metagenome assembly JAEEGL01 (sample SAMN16246548, study PRJNA631951) | gut metagenome | biome: gut microbiome; feature: rumen; material: fiber-attached | host: Bos | place: Iran: Karaj | collected 2018-10 | reverse complement strand
CAAACCAACTTTAGGGCTACTGATTGAACTCTTCCTGCAGATAATCCTCTTTTTACTTTTTTCCAAAGAACTGGGCTAATCTTATATCCAACAAGTCTATCTAATACTCTTCTTGCTTGTTGTGCATCTGTAAGATTAATATCTATTTTTCTTGGATTCTTTACAGCTGTTTTAACAGCATCTTTAGTTATTTCATTAAATGAAATTCTACATATAGAATCCTCAGGTATTCCTAAAATATAAGCTAGATGCCATGCAATTGCTTCTCCTTCACGGTCAGGGTCAGTTGCCAAATATATATTTTTAGCATCTTTAGCATCTTTCTTTAAAGAGTTTATTAATTGAGCTTTTCCTCTAATATTAATGTACTCTGGTTCAAAATCATTTTTAATGTCAATTCCTATTTTAGATTTTGGTAAGTCTCTGATGTGTCCCATAGATGCAACTACTTTCGTGCTGCCACCTAAAAACTTCTTAATAGTATTTGCCTTTGCAGGTGACTCCACTATTATTAACTTATCAGTCACTTTAAGTGCCTCCTTTATTTAACTAGTTCTTTTATTTCTTTATATATTCTATCTTCTACATTATATTTTGCAATTTGTCTAGCATTTTCTCCCATTTGTTTTAATTCTGTTGGGCTTTTTAATAGGTCATCTATAGTTGTAGCAAGGTTTTCGCCATTTACTTCATCATTTAAAATTATTCTTGCTGCATTTAGTTTTTCTAAAACTCTTGCATTATCAACTTGTCTATTAGCACCTCTACTAGATAATGGAATAAATATACTTGGCTTGCCACAAAGTGCTATTTCTGTAATTGTCATTGCTCCGCTTCTAGCCACTATCAAATCACATGCATTCATAACATCTTCCATATTATATATGTATGGAACTATTTTTGCATTTTCTATTTCTTCTATATTAATATTATCTTTTGCCAATTCTTCTTTCACAATGTCATATTGTTTTGGACCTGCTGCCCAAAGTATTTGATAATTATTATTCTTACCTTTTTTAATAATTTCTATAACAGATTCATTTATTTTTTGTGCTCCTTGACTTCCTCCAAAAATAAGAACAACAGGCATATTATCAGTTAGACCTACATCTGTCAATATTTTTTTCTTTTCACTACTGCTTAAATCTCTTCCAACTACCTTTGTAGGATTTCCTGTAGTTATTACTTTTTCTTTATTGGTAAAGTATTCTTTAGCATCATCAAATCCTAACAAAATTTTATCTAATTTCTTTTCTAAAAATTTGGTAGCTTTTCCTGGAAAAGCATTACTTTCATGTATAACCGTAGGTATACCTAAATCATGTGCACTGCTTATTACTCCTCCACAAATGTAGCCTCCTGTTCCAATGACTACATCTGGCTTATAATCTTTTACTAACTTCCTTGCTTGTTTAAATCCTTTTAAAGTTCTGAAATTATTTACTACAGTCTTTACAGATATTTTTTTACTAAGTCCATATGCTTCTACTGTTCTTAGTTCATATCCTGCACGTGGTACTAAGTCATTTTCTATTCCTCTAGAAGTTCCAACAAATATAATTTCAGAGTCTGGTTCTTCTTTACATATTTTATTTGCTATAGCAATTCCAGGATTAATGTGTCCTCCTGTTCCTGCTGCTGCAATTATAGCTCTCACTTAAAATAAACCTCCTAAGACTTATTAGTTTGTCTTGAAATATTTAATAGTATTCCCAAAGATGCAAGTATAATAATTAGAGATGAGCCTCCATAACTAAATAATGGAAGTGACATACCAGTAACAGGTATTGTGTTTGTAACAACAGCGATATTTATAAATACTTGCAGAGCAATCATAGAAGTAATACCTGCTGCGGTTAACCTTCCAAACATATCTGGAGCTTTCATAGCTATTACCATACCTCTCCATATCATTATTCCAAATAATACAATTACCACAGCGCAGCCAATAAAACCTAATTCTTCTGCAATAATTGCAAAAATAAAGTCATTTTGTGGTTCAGAAATATATAAATATTTTTGAACACTTTGTCCAATTCCTACTCCAAATAATCCTCCAGATCCAATAGCATATAAACTTTGAATTACTTGCCATCCATCACCTGTAGGATTAGCCCAAGGATCTCTATATGTTAGAAGTCTTTGTAATCTAAATCCACCTTTTGAAAATAGATACATAGCAAATACAGCTATTATAGGAATTCCAAACATGAAGAAATATCTTATTTTTACACCAGCCAAGAACATCAAAATTATTGTTAAAGCGCCCATAACCACAGTTGCACTTAAATGGTTTTGGCCAAAAAATAAGATTACAAAAACTGGAATAAAATAAAGAATTGGTAATGCAAATCCGTTTTTAAATGATTTTATTTTATCTTTATTTTGAGTTAAAAATCCAGAATAAAAAATAATCATCCCTACTTTTGCTACTTCTGATCCTTGCACTGATATAGGTCCAATATAAAGCCATCTTTTGGCTCCATTAGTCACTTTACCAAATATAACAACTAGTATAAGTAGTATGATACTCATTATATAAATCTTAAAATAATGTTTTTGAAAAAAGTGATAATCAGTAATAGCTGCAAATAATAAAAGACCAAGTCCTATAATTGCATAACCAAATTGATATTTGAAATAATGTAAGCTATTTCCTGAGTTTTCAAGCGCTTTAGGAGCACTTGCTGATAGTACAGTAATTATTCCTAAAGCTAAAAGAATAATAATAGTTATTAACAAAACAAAATCTATTGATTTAAAATTATTTAATTGGATAGGCTTAGATTTCTTTGTTTTAGCCATCTTTTCTCCTTCGTTTTTTTATAATACTGATAATAATCCTATAATACATAATACCAAAGTTGTCAAACTAAATACTCTAACAACTTTTGTTTCTCTCCATCCACTTAATTCAAAATGGTGATGTATAGGTGCCATTTTGAATATTCTTTTTCCATGTGTCTTTTTAAAATAAACAACTTGAATAATAACAGATGAAGTTTCAATTACAGGTATAAGTGCAATAATAACTATTAAAAGTGGCATCTTTAAATAAATTGCCATACATGCTATTACTCCACCTAATAAAAGTGATCCTGTATCTCCCATAAATACTTTTGCTTTATTCAAATTAAATAGTAAAAAGCCAACACAGCTTCCACATGTTATAGCTCCTAATAGTGCAACTTCAAATACACTATTTACAATTGCAATTATTGTAAGCGTAGCAACTATAATTAAAGAAACGGTTGTTGCTAATCCATCTATTCCATCTGTAAGATTAACAGCATTTGTTGTAGCTAATAATACAAATATTGTAAATATAGCAAAGATTATAACAGGCATATGGATAGTTCCTTTTGTAAAAGGAACTATAATGTCTGTTCCTATTTCCCCTATTACTAAAACAAATATTACAAATACTAAAGAAACCACTAATAGTCCTAGCATTTTTTGTCTAGGTTTTAATCCTTTAGTATTTCTTAAAATTACTTTTTTAAAGTCATCTATAAATCCAATAATTCCAAATCCTAGGCAGCACAAATATAAACCAATAATTTTAAGTGCAAGACCCTTTTTCATTATCGAAGCTACTATGCATAAAATAAAAATAGATACTGCCATAATTATTCCACCCATAGTAGGTGTTCCTGATTTTTTTAGATGTGATTTAGGTCCATCTTCTCTTTCTGATTGTCCAACCTTTAGTCTTTGAAGTATTGGTAAAATAAATATTCCTAATATTACAGTTACCACAAATGAAATTAGAAATATTTTAGGTTCTAAGTCCAAAATTTATTCACTCCCTATTACATTTTATCTATTATTTCTTTAATAATTTCTCTTTCGTTATAAGGATATTTTACTCCATCAATTTCTTGATATGTTTCATGTCCTTTTCCAGCTAGAATAATAATATCTTTCTTATTGGCCATTTTAATAGCTTTTTCAATTGCAAAATTTCTATCAACAATAACTTCATATTTTCCTTTTGTTTTAGAAATTCCTTCTTCTATATCTCTTATGATAGCTTCAGGTTTTTCTGTTCTAGGATTGTCTGATGTTATTATTGTATAATCTGCAATTCTTCCTGCTATTTCTCCCATCAAAGGTCTCTTTCCTTTATCTCTATCTCCACCACATCCAAATACAGCAATAACTCTTCCTTTAGTATAAGTTTTTACTGCTTGTAATATGCTTTGAAGACTTTCTGGAGAATGAGCATAATCTATCATTATACTTAATTCTTTTTTGTTTGGTACTAATTCACTTCTTCCTGGAATCTTAATATTTTCCAAAGCAGTTTTTATCTTTTCAGGATCTACTCCATAGAACATAGCAACACTTATAGCTGCTAGTGAATTATATACACTAAATCTTCCTGGTATATCAACTTTAATTCTTTCATTTTTATCACCTAATCTAGCCTTGAAGTCTACACCAATATTAGTGATAGTAATATCTTTTGCTAACAAATCACAATTGTTATCTATACCATAAGTTTTAACTTGTGCTTTTGCTTCTCTTTTAACTCTTGCTCCTCTAAAGTCATCTATATTAATAAATGCTGTTTGACACATAGAAAATAGTTTCATCTTTGAATTAAAATAATCTTCCATATCTGTATGTTCTTTAGCACTTATATGTTCTTTAGAAAAGTTTGTGTAAACACCAACATCAAAATTTGTTCCTGTAACTCTTCCAAGCTTTAATGCTTGAGAAGATACTTCCATTACAGCAAATTCAACATTTTGTTCAACCATTTTAGCAAACATTTCTTGAAGTTCTAAGCTTTCAGGAGTAGTTCTTGTGCTTTCTCCTAAACTATCTTCTCCAATATAGTTTTCAATTGTTCCAATCAAGCCAACTTTCTTTCCACTAGTTTCAAGAAGTTTCTTAATCATGTATGTAGTTGTTGTTTTTCCTTTTGTACCAGTAACACCAATTACTTTTAGTCTTCTTGATGGATTACCATAGAAATTACAGCTACAATATGCAAGTGCATTTCTAGTATCATTACTAATTACAAAAGTAACATCATCAGGTAAAGCCATTCCCTTTAGTTTTTCTACATTTTCTAGTAGTATAGCTGCGGCTCCTGCTTCTATTGCTTGTGCAATATAGTCATGGCCATCTGAATCATAACCTTTAATAGCTACGAAAAGTGAATTAGGCTCAACTTTTCTTGAATCATAAGCTATTTTTGTTATCTCAATATCTACACTACCTTTGGCTTTTAAATTACTAATTCCATTTAAAATTTCACTTAGTTTCAAAATTATTCTCTCCTAACCTAAAATTTCAAGATTATTATATACTTAAAAAAATTTTTTGTATAGTTATTTTTAAATATTCCTACATATTATAATGTAAAAAAGAAAAAGTAGCTAAGTTTTTCTTAGCTACTCTTTCTAAAATAATAGAAAATAATTAATTAAAAAATTGTTTTTAATAAGTTGAAAGCTTTTTGGAAAATATTTTGATTTTCCTCAATCTTTACGCTTTCTGATGCAGGTTGTATGTAATCTTTTTTAGGAAGATTAACATATACCGTTTGTTTATTTGTTAATAATTGCATCCCTAATTGTTCTTTAGCTTGTTGTTCTACATTATATAGATTCAAGCTATTCTCTATATCTACTTTCATTTGGTCATTTTCTTTTTCAACAGCTGATACTTTTGATTTCAATTCTTCGTTATTTCTAAAAGCAACATCTATTTGAGAGTTTCTATAACAAATTGCAAGTACAGCAGCAAAAACTACTAGAACTACACATACAATTTTGGCTCTACTTTTTATTTGTTCTTTTCTCTCTTTTGAAGTCATTTTCTTTTCTTGTGTTTTAGGAGTACTATTTTTTCTTCTATTTTGTGGCATATATGGTGTTTCATATTTTCTTGGGCTTGTGCCATATTCATATCTACTATAATAAGCCATAAACAATACTCCTTTCTTCATTAGTATTTTTCAAAAACTCTTAATTTTGCACTTTTACTTCTAGAGTTTTCTTCCATTTCTTCTTTACTTGGAAGAATTGGTTTTCTATTTATAATTTTACCTTTATGTACTACACCACAACTGCAATATGGCAATCCAGGAGGACATGTACATTTTCCTTCACTATCTACCATTGCGTTTTTAACAGCTCTATCTTCTAACGAATGAAATGTGATAACACATAATCTTCCATTTTCTTTTAAGCAATCTACTGAATCCATCACAGTGTTATATAAAGGTTCAATTTCATTATTAACTTCTATTCTTATTGCTTGAAATGTTCTTTTTGCAGGATGTGAATCTGAATACTTATATTTAGCTGGAACTGATGATTCAATAATATCAACTAATTCTTTTGTGGTGCATATTTCCTTTTGTTTTCTTACTTCACATATTTTTTTAGCTATACTTCTAGAAAATTTTTCTTCTCCATATTCATAAATAATTTTGGCTAGTTTATCTTCAGGATATTCATTAACTATTCTTTTAGCATTTAGATTTTGAGATTTATCCATTCTCATATCTAATTCATTTTCACCTAAGTAACTAAATCCTCTATTTCTTTCATCTAATTGATATGAAGATACTCCAAGATCAAGAAGTATACCATCAACTTTATCTATTTCAAGTTCTTTTAGTATTTCTTTTATATCATCATGATTTCCATGATAGTAAGTTACATTTGAATAACCTTTAAGTTTTTCCTTTGCTGCATCCAATGCATCAGAATCTCTGTCGATTCCTATAAGTCTTCCAGAGGAAGATAATCTTTTTACTATTTCTAAACTGTGTCCTGCACCTCCTAGGGTACCATCTACATATATTCCATCTGGTTTAATATTTAGATTATCAATGCATTCATTTAGCAAAACTGATTTATGAACAAACTCCATTTTTTCCTCTTTAACCTAAATTTATATGCTAAAAAGTTGGTACGAATTATAGTGCCAACTTAAAAGTCTTTAAATAAGCTTCCTACTATACATTGCATATACAATGTATAGTAGTTTTTTCATTTGTTCTCCTTAAATCTTTTGTTTCTTAATTTATTTTCTTTAGAATCTTAAAAATATCTTTTGTACTTTTAAAATTCTTTTGTAAATAAATTTAAGCCTTCTGGCAGCCTGTAAAAGGCTGCCCTTTTTCTTTGGTATCTTTAAGCTTTTTCTTTTGTTTTCCTAAAGTTCTTCTTTTGTATTTTTATATAAACTTTTGCAAGTTATATACCTAAGTTAGTCATATTCTCTGCTATGTCTTCAACAGACATATTTTCATCACTATTATATTGATTCCATTTTTCCTTATCCCAAATTTCAATTCTAGTTCCAACACCAATAATTGAGCAATCTTTTATAAGATTTGCAGCATCTCTTAAGTTTCCTGGAATTAAGAATCTTCCTTGCTTGTCTATTTCACATTCAGTAGCTCCAGATAAGAAAAATCTAGTAAACTCTCTTGAGTTTCTATTTGAAAGTGGAAGAGCTTTTAATTTGTCTTCAAAGTTTGTCCATTCGTCAATAGAAAACGCAAAAAGACATCCGTCTAAACCTTTAGTTAACACGAATTTTTCGCCTAAACTTTCTCTTAGTTTAGCAGGCATTATTAATCTTCCTTTGGCATCTAATGAATGCTCAAATTCGCCGATTAGCATGTCCTTCCTACCTTTCCTGGTTTTCTACCACTTTTCACCACTTTCTACCACTTCTGGTTAGATTTTAATATATAAATATTTTTTATGCAAGTTTTTTACCACAATTTAAATATTTTATTTTTGTTACATTTTTTTAAAATAATACAACTTGCTTTTTATTATAAGTAAACATATAATGTTTATTGTAAATATTGTTTAGTAATAATATTTTAAGGAGGAAATATGTCACAAAGGAAAAAGACCTCTCCGATTAAAGGCTTGATAATAACACTTTTCTTTGGCCTTTTATTGGTTGGGGCATCAATCTTGAGCGAAAAAGCTCCAGATAAAGTAAATAATTTTATAGAAGAAAACTTAAACATTTCTGCAACTGATAATTCTAATTTGATCACAGTAAATACTGTTGGTGTACTAGAAGTTCCAGAAAATTCAAAGTTAAATATATATTACTTAGATGTTGGAGAAGGCGATTGTGCATTAATTGTTGATGACTCAAAGACAATGTTAATAGATGGTGGAAATAATGAAGATGGTCCCCTACTTGTAAACTATATTCAAGGACTAGGAATTGCAAAAATCGATTATGTTATAGCAACTCATCCACATGAAGATCACATTGGTGGATTAGATGATGTAATAAATGCTTTTGAAATTGGTACAGTTTATATGCCACAAGTTACAACAACTACTTCAACATTCCAAGATTTAATAACAGCAATTACAAATAAAGGATTAACACTTTCTAAAATTGAAATAGGAACTCATATTACTTTAGAAAATGCTGTTGCAACAGTAATGTATGTAGATAATGAAGAAAATGAAAACTTAAATGCTAATTCAATTATACTTAACTTAGCATATGGTGAGAAAAACTTCTTGTTTATGGGTGATGCAGAATCTGATATAGAAGCAAAAATAGCATGGACTCATGCAGATGTTTTAAAGACAGGTCATCATGGTTCTAGTGATGCATCTTCTGAAAAATTCTTAAATGCTGTAAAACCAGAATATGCAATTATATCTTGTGGAAAGAATAATGACTATGGTCACCCACATCAAGAGTTACTTGATAGATTAAGTAAGCTAAATATTAAGGTATATAGAACTGATTCAGACGGTTCAATAATATTAACCTCAGATGGTAAAACAATAGATATCTCAACTGCAGTTACCGCATTAGATGGTAATCCAAAAACTAATGAATTAATCTCAGAATAATATAAAAAACCACCTATTTAAAAGGTGGTTTCTTTTTGCCTTTATTGTGTTTTATGTAAATTTATGATATAATATTTATACCGTTACTGTTGAAGCACAAAAAACGAAAGGAGTGTTCTCTATGACCACTGTGCTTACTATTGTTTCTTTTGTTTTCTGCTGTGGTGTTGCCTATTGGCTCGCCGGCTGGGGGCTCGCCTTCTTGGTTGTCAGCCAGGCCGCTCTCATCTCTTTCGGCGCTTTGCTCATCCTCGCTTGCGTTGCGATGGCCATCGCGTCTCGCGGAGATGCTGCCACTCGGTGGTGGGTGAGAATGATTCTCTGCATCATCTTTTGCGTTGCACTTGAGACATTGGAGCCCTATGTTGGTGTCATTCGTGTTGTCCTTGCGGCAGCTGGTGGCATCTGGGCTACTTATCTTCTGCATCGCAACGTGATCCGCAGGATTGCCCATCACTAAGAGCAGATACGGCTAAACGGAGGTGTGCTAAACTAGCACTGGGACTGGATTCCTTGCCGTAATTAAAAAAAGGGGATCCAGTCCCCCTTTTTTTTTACTTTTTAATAATAAATTTCTACTGTTGTTTTTTTAGAATCTACTAAATCTTTAAATCTTTGACCATCTTGCGGTTCTCCAACAATTAATCCATAATGAGTTGGAATTGAATATTTAGCACCAATTCTATTAGCTAAATCAGCTGCATCTACATAATTCATTGTGTAAGTTCCTCCAACAGGTAAAAATGCAACATCACATTCTACAGCTAGTGCTTCTTTAGTTTTATCTGTATCTCCAGCAACATAATATGCAACTTCTTGAGCTGTAATTAAATATCCTACCCAATTGTTTTTCTTAGGATGAAATGGTTTAAACTTATTATATGCTGGAATAGTACTTATATATATTCCCTCAAAATCATACTCTTCTCCGGGTTTAACATAATGAACACTAGCTTCTGAAAATCCCATTTTTTCAACATCTGCTCTACAATCTTCTGTTGTAAATAAAACAGTACTTTCATTACTTACAGCTAATATATCTTTAGGTGAAAAATGATCATAATGTGAATGTGTACATAGAACTATATCAGCATCATGTGCTGCTAGGTCTATGTTAAAAGGATCAATATATATTACTTTTCCTTTATTAATTCTTATACTATTGTGTTTAAATACAATAACACCACTTAATTCTTCCATTTGTTTCTCCTTAAATATTAATTTAAGTTGGCTTTAACTATTTCATTAATAGTCTTACCATCTGAGCTAGCTCCTATTTTTTCTTTTGCAGCTTTCATTACCATTCCCATATCTTTCATAGTTGAAGCTCCTGTTTCAGCTATTATAGATTTTACAATTTCCTCTACTTCTTCTCTTGAAAGTTGTGCAGGAAGATATCCTTCTAAATAACTAATTTCTTCTTTAGTTTGATTTACTAAATCTTCTCTTCCACCTTTTTCAAAATCATTAATTGCATCTTTTCTTTTTTTAACTTCTTTTGAAATTACTTCTATTATTTGATTATCATCCATTTCAATACCTTTATCCTTTTCAACTTGAAGGATAGCAGCTCTTACCATTTGGATGGTATTTTTCTTAACTTCATTTTTTTCTTTCATTGCATCTTTCATATCTTCTAAAAGTTTCTTTTTCATATAATAATCTCCTTTTATTTAATAAGCTTTTATATTTTGTATATTATCATATAATTATGAAAAAATAAAGAATACTCTATCTTTTGATAGAGTATTCTTTAAATAATTTTTAATTAAAATTTTCTTTTTCTTGCTGCTTCGGATTTTTTCTTTCTTTTTACACTTGGTTTTTCATAATGCTCTCTTTTTCTTACTTCTTGAAGCACTCCATTTCTTGCGCATTGTCTCTTAAATCTTTTAAGAGCATCTTCTATATTACCATTATTAACTTTAATCTCAGACATTTTATTCCCCTCCTTCCGAAGCTAAAATCATCCTGTGGGATTTTACTTTTCTTAAAGCAGTTTCTTCAACCGCTGTACAGTATTATACCTTAAAAAAGGTGTCAGTGTCAATAACCTTTGGGTTTTATTTTAAAAAAAGAAAGCACGGAAACAATATCCGTGCGTTTTTTTTTCTAAATTATTCTTCTGATGGAGCTCCAACAGGACATGTTGCAGCGCATGATCCACAGTTAATGCAAACTGAAGGATCTATCTCATAATGTTCAGCACCTTGTTTAATTGCTCCAACTGGGCAAGCAGAAGCGCAAGCTCCGCAGCTTATACATGCATCTGATATTTTATGTGCCATAAGTCTTTCCCCCTTTATTTAGATTAATTGTATTATAACAATCTTTTAACTACTTTTGCAACGTTTTTTCTAACTAACTTTTCATTGATAGAAATTAGTTTTCTATTTTGCATTAATACTTTTCCATCGACGATTACTGTATCAACATCTGCGCCATTTGCGCTATACACAAGATTTGTACACAAATCGTTTTCTGGATAAAGATGTGTTTTATCTTTATTTATTATAATCAAATCTGCTTTCTTACCAACTTCAACAGTCCCTATTTCATCATCTAAGCATAATACTTTAGCACCTTCTATTGTTGCCATTTTTAATATATCATATGCTTTAATACTTGTAGGATCCATTGTATTTATTTTTTGAAGATATGCAGCTGTTTTCATTTCTTCAAACATATCAAGAGTTGTTGTACTTCCTATTCCATCTGTACCAAGACCAACTTTAATACCATTTTTTCTAAGTTTAGTTACATCACATACTCCTGATGATAATTTACAATTACTAATAGGATTGTGTGATATTCCTCCTCTTATATTCTTTAATATTTCAATATCTGAATCTGAAATATATATACCATGTGCTAAAACAACTGGTACATCAAATACTTGCAAATCATTTAAATATTCAGTTCCAGTTTTTCCATATCTTTCTCTTATTATCTTATCTTCTTCTAAAGTTTCAGATAAGTGAATATGAATTCCCGTATCTAGTTCCTTTGCTAAATCAACACAAAGTTGAATAGTATCAGGTGAACAAGAATATGGTGCATGTGCTGAAACATACACTTTTATTTTGCTATCTGGGAAGTTGTATTTTTCATGATATTCTCTTGTTCTTGTTATTTTATCTTTTATAGAAGTATCTGTTATACACCATGCTATTACAGCTCTTAAACCTGATTCTTCAGCAGCTTCTATAGTCTTATCCATTCTAAAATACATATCATTAAAAGTAGTAGTACCACTTTTAATTAATTCTATACATGAAAGATAAGAATTCCAGTAAATATCATCTGGTTGTAGTTTATCTTCTACTGGGAATATAGCATTTTCTAGCCAATCCATTAGCTTTTTATCGTCTTTATACCCTCTGAAAATACTCATAGCTAAATGTGTGTGAGTATTTACTAATCCTGGCATTACTATATTTTCTTTTGCATCAATTATTTGTGCATCAGGTTCTTCAATATTCTCCTCTATTTTCGCAATTCTATTATCAAGCACCAATATATCTGTTTTACGTACATTTGGAACATCCCCTACCATATCTAGTAGATTAGCATTTTTGATTAATAGTTTCATTGTTTTCTCCCCTATAAATTATATGTCTTCTGTTTGATTTTTGCTTTCTGACTTTTCTAATGCTTCCAATTGTTCAAGCTCTTTTAAGTCTTCTTGATTTTCAACATCTAATTTATCTTCATCTTCAGCATCTTTGATGATTTTTATCTCATCACTTTTGTATTTCTTGTAGTAGGTTTCGTCCCCATCTTCAAGTTTTACTTTTACAATTTCTTTAAGTGTTTCTATTCCGCAAACTTCTCCTGTACCATCTTCTGTCTTAACAATTGCTCCAATTTTTGGTAACTTTTTAAGTTTATCTTCATATACGCACTGTTCATATTTTAGGCAGCACATAAGTCTACCACAACAACCTGATATTTTTGATGGATTTAGTGAAATATTTTGTTCTTTTGCCATTTTTATAGATACTGTTTCAAAGTTTCCTAAAAATGAACAGCAACAAAGTTCTCTACCACATGGGCCACATCCGCCGCTTCTTCTTATTTCATCTCTAACTCCAATTTGTCTTAGTTCTATTCTTGTTTTAAAAATAGCAGCTAAATCTTTTACTAATTCTCTAAAGTCTATTCTTCCTTCTGCAGTGAAGTAAAAAACAAGTTTACTTCCATCAAACTTATATTCAGCATCAATTAGCTTCATTTCTAATCCATGCTTCTTTATTTTTTCTTCGCACTTCTTAAGCGCGTCAGGTTCCTTTTTTTTGTTTTCTAAATATGACTTAGTATCTTTATCTGTTGCCAGTCTCAAAACCTTTTTTAAGGGTGTTGTAAGGCTTTCTTCTTGCACATCTTTATTCCCTATGATTACTTCGCCATATTCGTCACCTAATGCTGTCTCTACAATTACCTTGTCTCCACTATTTAATTCCAAATTTTGAGGGTCAAAGTAATATGTTTTTCCAGGCTTTTTAAATTTTATTCCAACTATTGTTTTCAATTAGCTTCCTCCCATATTTTTAGTAACATATTGTCGACACTCATATCAAAATTTGCATTTGATTTTAATCTATTAATAGTATCTTGAACGATTTTTACACAGTTAAAATATTCAACTTTGTTAGTCTTTTTTCCTAAATTAAAAAACAATACCATTGCATATTCTAAATATTCACTTATATTTTCCTTTGTAAATAAACTCTTATTTTCAGTTAAGTAATCTAATTTAGATCTTTCCTTAACCTTATTCACAAAGCTTTCTAATTGTGTAAAATCTTCTTTCTTTTCTAGTATGTTTAAAGCTCTTGCTACACTTCCATTGAATAGCTCAAACATTCTTTCATCAATATTTGAATTAAAGCCTCTTTCGTTTAAAATAGTTTTAATATCTTCATCTGAAATCTTTTCAAATGAAACTTTTATACATCTTGATTTTACTGTATTTAAAATATTATCAGCATTAGAAGTAATTAGAATAATAACTATGTATTCTGGTGGTTCTTCTAATGTTTTTAAAAGCGCATTTTGTGCCTCTGGGTTCATCTTGTCACTATTATCTATAATATAAACCTTTTTGTCTGATTCAATTGGCTTTTCATATACCTTTTCAATTAACTCTCTTATTTGACCAATTTTAATATAATTACCATCTTCTTGAATCAAACTAAAATCAGGGTTATTTCCACTATCAAAACTTATGCATGATTTGCACGAACAATTTTCCTTCTTGGTTTGGCATAAAATCTGTTTTGCAAATTCTTTTGCAATCTCTTTTTTTCCAATACCATCAGGACCTATAAACATGTAACTGTGCAAAACGTCATCGTTTTGCACAATTTTTTTTAATTCAGTTCTTACTTGTTCATTTCCCTTAATAGTACTCAAAATATTCACTCCATTTTAGTATTTAGATGGATTTCCAAAAACGTTTAATGGCCAAAATCTTAAAACAACTTTGCCTTCAACTCTTGAAGTTGGAATACATCCAAACGCTCTACAATCCTTGCTATGCATTCTGTTGTCTCCCATAGCAAATATGCATCCTTCTGGTACAATAAAGTCTGTATATGGTCCATCTAATGGTGTAGTAACAACATCTGAACCTAGATAAGGCTCTTTATATTCTTCTCCATTTATATAAACTTTATTATCCTTAATTTCTATATGTTCACCAGGTAAGCCTATTACTCTTTTAATAAAGGTAATTTTAGTTACTTCTAAAACATTATATGCAAATTTACTAAAAAATCCTGTTGGATCATTATTATATTCAGCTATTGGAGTAGACATGTCAGCTTCTTCTAAAGAAACATCCAATTTACTTGGTGCTTCAAAAGTAATAATATCTCCCCTCTTTAATTCTTTACCCATGATAACCGGTAATCTGTTTAATACAAGTCTTTCATTAGGTTTTAATGTGGGATACATTGATTCTTGTTTAACTACTGTTGGTGTTCCTATAAAACATCTTACAAATAGTGCAAGAACTATCGCTATGACTACACACAATGTCCATTCTAATACTTCTTTAACTATCGGATTCAATTTCATACTCCCTTACTCTGTCTTCTTTCTAGTAGTCTTTTTTGTTGTTGTTTTCTTTGCTGTTGATTTTTTTGTTGTTTTAGCTGCAGGTTTCTTTTCTGGTTTTTCTTCAACAACTACATCAGAATCATCTGTAAACATTGAAAATTCAGCAGGTTCTTTTTCTACAGGTTTTTCTTCAACAACTTTTTCTTCAACTTCTTCTTTAACTTCTTCTATTGGTTCTTCTGTTGTTTCAGTAAACATACCAAATCCAAAATCACTAGATTCCTCTGTTGGTTCTGTATCATTTTCTGGTTCTTCATTAACACTTTCTTCAACCTCATCTGCAACTTCAGATTCAGATTCGTTGTTAAAAATATCAATATTCAAATCTGAACTATTATCTTCTTCAGGTTCAACTGTTTCTTCTGCCATTTCAGATGGTTCATCATCTAAACCAAAATCTTCACTTACAGTTTCTTCAGATTGTTCAACATCAAAATCATTTATAGATTTTTCTTCAATTGGTTCTGCATCCATATAATCTTCTGATTCTTCAACTGCTTCTGGTTCTTCTAAATTATCATCATTAAAAGGATCATTCTCATCTAATTCTTCTTCTGGCATTTCAGCATCATCATCAGTTTTTTCTTCATCATCTAATGCTTCTGCTATTGGTGCAGCAGCTGCTGTTCCCATGTTTCCAAAATCAATATCTCCGATATTATCATCTGGAGCAATTTTTGGAGGTTCAGTATTAAATAATTCACCTATCTTTTCTTCTGCCATTTCATCTTGGTCTAATAGATCTTCAAAATCCTCTTCTTCTTTTCTTTTATTCTTCTTTGGTTTTTCTTCGTTTGGCGTGTTATCTAATCTATACAAGATAATTAGTATTAAAAAGATAACTATTAAAGCTGCAATTATTATAATTGCTTTCTCACTTGAAGTTATTGTAAAATCTGAGTTAATATTCATAATTCACCATTCCTTACTATGTTTTTTCAACATCATTTTTATCTGTTTGTTTTTTTGCTGGTATTCTAATTACCACTTCTGTACCTTCCCCTAGTTTACTCTTAATGTCTATTTTTGAATTGTTTCTATCTAATATTTCTTTTGCGATAGAAAGACCAAGTCCTGTGCCTCCCATCTCTCGTGTTCTAGCTTTGTCTACTCTGTAGAATCTCTCAAATACTTTTTGAAGATCTTCTTCAGGAATACCTATACCGTTATCAATAACTTTTATATAGGCATCATTATAAACAAATCCAACATATATTTTTATCTCACCTTCATCAGGTGTATATTTGATAGCATTTGTTAATATGTTAGTAACCACCCTCTCAATTCCTGTTTTATCAGCAACTATATGTGGCACATCAGCTGTTACATAACATTCTGCTTTTTGATTTTTCTTTTCTATTTCAATACTTAATGTATCATAAATATTTTTAACAAGTTCTCCAAGATCAAACTCTTCTGGATTATTTGGCATAATGTTTGCATCATATCTTGAAAGTGTTAATAAATCTGAAACCAAATTTGCCATTCTTTGAGCTTGAGTTGATATTCTATTTAAAAATTTCTTTCTTGTTTCTATATCACATTCATCATCTTCTAAAAGTGTATCTGCATATCCCATGATAGAAGTAATTGGTGTTTTAAGTTCATGTGATACATCTGCTACAAACTCTGTTCTCATTGTATCTAGTGCAACGTGTTCTGTGATATCTTGAATAACCACAACTGCTCCAGATGGACGTTCAGTCTCATCTTTAAATGCTGCAAAGAATAGGTTTAATGTTTTTTCTCCTACTACAACTTTTGCTTGAGTAGTTGTCCAATCCTCTAAATATATTATTTTTTCAAGATTAACATCAACATCTATTTTACTGAATATATCATCAAAGTTTTTCTCTTCACCTGTTAAAGCAAATAACTTTTCTGCAGCTCTATTTTTATGTATTATTTCTCCATCAATATTAAAAGCTAAAATACCGTCATTCATATGAAGTAATATTGTTTCAATCTGTTTCTTTTGTCTGGTCACTTCATTTAAATTTTCGTTTAGTTCATTATCCATCATTTCAAAAGCTTCGGTAAGTTCATCAACTTCATTTTTGTTTTTGCCATCACTTATTGCTTTTGAAGTCTTCTTATTTTTAGCAACTTTTTCTGCACTCTTTGTTAATTTATTCATAGGACTGATTATTGCTTTAATCAAGAATGCAGCAACTACAATAGAAATAATAATAAATGTTATTGTAAGTATAATTGTAAGATTTCTAGCTTGGTTTGCTTCTTGCACTACCATATTTTGAACTTCATTATACCCTGTTGCGTTTTGTGCTATTTGTTGTAAATTATTCATAAATAGTATTCCTTGAACTCCAAGCATTAAAATGCCTAGTACCATAAAGATTAATACTATTTTTATCTGTAAGCTCTTAAACATTTTCCACTCCTAGACAGTAGTTTGTTTTATTATATCATTTTTTTGCTATTATTCAATACTTTTTCGCAATTGTAACTCACTTGTAAACGAAAAGAAAACGATGGTTTAAGACCATCGTTTTCATCTTGAAAATCTTTGTTATATATTAATCTTTATCCCCTACTACGTAGTATCCAACACCTCTTTTTGTAATAAGGATTTTTGGATTTGCTTTATCTTTTTCTATTTTATCTCTTATTCTATTTACAGTAACGTCAACTGTACGGATAGCTCCAACATAATCATCATAGCCCCATACTTTCTTTAGAAGCATTTCTCTAGTAACAACTTCTCCAGGTTGTGTTGATAAATATTTTAATACTTCAAATTCTTTTATTGTAAGGTCAACTACTTCACCTTTAACTCTAGCTTCTACTTTCTTTAGATCTAAGCTTAAGTCTCCAACAACAATAACATTTTCTTCATGTTCAGCTTGTTCTGTCTTAAGCTCAGCTGCAGCAACTAATTCTGCTTTACGTAGATTAGCTTTAATTCTTGCCATTACTTCTCTATGTTGGAATGGTTTTGTAATATAATCATCAGCTCCCATTTCAAGTCCAACAACTTTATCTAATTCAGTATCTTTTGCAGATATCATTAATATTGGCACATTAAGAGAATATCTTATTCTTTTACATACGCTAATACCATCCATTTTTGGTAACATGACATCTAGTAAAATTAAATCTGGTTTTTCTTTTAATGCCATATCAACAGCTGTTACACCATCATATGCTTGAAGGGTGTTATAACCTTCTTTTTGTAAATGATAAACTAATAAATCTACTATACTCTCCTCATCATCTACAACAAGTATAGTTTTACGATTAAAATCTTTTCCAATATCTACTTCTTCCACAAGGATACCCCTTTCTATATTACAATTTATATTTCTTTTATATCACAAACAAATTATTTGTACAAGTTTTTTCACGTTTTTTTTACATTTTTATTGTGTTTTTTTCATATACTTTACATTCCTTTATTTCCAATGCTTTCCGCCTCTATTTTATGTTAATAATCATCATTTTTTTAATAACATTTTTATAAAAATATTAAAACCTTATAAAAATCATTTTTCAACACATTTAATTTTTTGTTATATAAAATCAAAAAAGAGAGTGATAAATCACTCTCTTTTTTATCTCCTAAATATAAAACTTCAATTAACTTATTTTTAGGGTAAATTATTTTAATTTTCTTCTAGTATAAATCATTACTCCTGCTGCTGTTACAGCTGTAATAAATGCTACTAGTGTATAGTTTTTAGCACTATGTGTGAATGAAGCGATACCAGTTGGCTCTGTTAATGTTACCATGTTAGGAGCATCTGTATCTCTTTCACCATTTAGATGTAATACTTTTCCTTCTACTTCAACTTCTTTAGCTCCTAAATAATCTGTAAGTAGAATTCCATTCTTAGTACCATGAGCTGCTGTGTATTCTCCTCTAGCTATTTGAGCATTTGCAGGAACTGCACTTTCATCTCTTCTACCAACTGTGTTAAAGTATGAAACTATTTCAGCAATATTATCATAAATATCACTTCTACTTAAATCGGCTGTTAAATGTTTAACTGTACCAAATCTGATTGTTCCAGAATATAATCCTTCATTTCCATTAGCAGCTGCTTCTGGAATTAATTCACGGATAATATTTGGATTATATGTTTCATCTTCAGTTAATTGGACATTATGTTTTGAACCTGTAATATATTCAGCACCTTTTGCATCAACTAATTTACCATTTGTGTAAACAGTTTCATCTATTACATTTCCTTCGATTAAATCTTCTAAGTTAACATCTTTCCAGCTACTGTCTTCAATCATTCTAATTACATCTTCATCTGGTGTAATGTCATTATCAACATAGTCAACTATTTGGTTAACTTTTGTTTTAACTATTTTATCAGAATCACTGTTTTGGTTTGTATAGTAATTTAATCCAACATAGTCACCATATTCAATCATTTCTCCAGAAACATATGGTTCTGTTGTTTCTAAGTGTGCTACTTCATCAATTATATCTTGTGAATTTGCTAATGTAGCAACTTTACCTGTCCAGTCTACTTCTGATCTATTTGTAGCTTTGATTCTATATTCAATTTTTAAAGTTGAACCTGTTAAGTATGAACTTTCAATTGGAATATATTCAAAACCTTGAATGTTATTTTCTTCAGAAAGATGAGCTAGTTTTCTACCTAAAACTGTGTTTTCATCTTCTCTGTTTACTGTTCCATCTTCATTAAATGTAACTCTTAAGATAACAGTTTCACCATCATTCTTTAATAAAGTAATCTTAGAAACTTTCTTGTCTAATTCAAGAACAGTTTTAGATCTTCTTTCTAGACCAAAGTCTATATTCTTTACATAGTATGTATATTCTTGAATACCATCTACAGTATTAACTACACCGTAGTCAATAAAGTCTTGATGATCTATTTCAATGTTTAATTTAGCTGAGTTTGCAACCATTTGAGCATTAGCAATTAACTCATCATGATTTTTACTTGCATCATCAGCACTCTCTAAAACATTACCAATATGGTTGTTAATGTTTTGTGAGTAAGCCATAACTTTCATTCTTTGTAATTCATAGTCTCTAGCATCTGAAACTCTAGCTTCATTTAATTCAGAAGTTCTTAAATCTTGCCATTCATTATTTAGTGTTGTACTTCCATCACTATTTTTCATTCCTGCTTGATATGCAGTATTTTTATAATCTTGTCCATTGAAATAAATATTTGCATCTTTATTTCCATATTTAAATCTAACTACATAGTTACCAGCAAGAACACCCTTGAAGTAATAGTAACCTGATTCATCTGTTTCAACGTTCTTTAATCTAAACATCTTTCTTTCGGCATCTGTTAGATCTGGGAAGTCATCTTCTGTCCAGATTTTTTCATATTCTATTCCATCAATTTTGATTTTTTCAACTAATTGAACATCAATGTTCTTAGCTCTACCTTCGCTGTCTTCCATAACACCGTTTCCAACTTTTTGTCCGTATAGTAATTCATTTGATTCACTATCTTCCCAAACATTACCATTTATTTCTCTGTTATAGTTATATACATGGATGTTTATTGTTGGAGCTGATTCTGTATCATCTTCATACCAATCTTTAACATTTCTGTTTAAATCAATATTATCTGGTGCAGAATCTCTATCGATAATACCTGCAACCTTACCATTTTTGTAGAATGTTGAATAGTTACCTATTTCAGCAACATTATTCTTATCTCCTAATAAGTCAGGTCTATCTGTAGGATTTTTGTATCCATTTTTATCAACTTCGAATGTTATGAACATTTCAAGTTGTTCACCAACACCTATTTTTACATTCTTTAAGTCTGTAACTGTTAATTTTTTATAGTCCTTGTTTACTAATGTATCTGTAGTATTACATGTAAATCTAGCCATACCGTCTGACCAGTATGTATATGTTGGTACTTCATCAGCTTTAACTACTCTATAGTATGGTTTTTCAGCAACTACTTTAGAGTATCTATCTTGATAATCAGGAGCGTTTGGATCATCTTTTAATACATTTGCTGAGATATCTTCATTTACTAATGTAAATGTTTTATCATAGTAGTCTGTAACTTGGTTGATTGTTGCATCTAATCCTTTTTCAGCTTCTGATTCATTATTAATAGCAATTCTGTATGTTAGGTATAATTTTAAATCTGTATCAGCTTTAATTTTCTTAACAGCTTCTACACTTGTATTATATACAGTAGAACGATATTCATAATCTGAGCTATATAGTCCTAAAGTATATTTACCAATTCTACAAGCTTCGATTTGTGTTTCTAAAGCTTCTCTATTTCCTTCTTCTTCAACATCTATATATTTGTTGTATGTTCTAGTAATTTCTTTTTCATTTACTAAAATTTCAGCTTTATATAAATCTTTGAATAATGATAGGTCTGTTTTTTCTCTTTCTTTAACAGCTAAGTTAATATGTTGCATATAATCATATAATGTTTTATATGTTGTTGTTTTACCTTTTTCATTTTCAACAACACTTAATTCAACAACATCATCAGCTGAATCAACAGAAATTTTATTGTCTACTGGGTAAAGAAGACCTGTATTTCCTGTTGTAGCTCTCATCTTATATTGTTCAATAATATGTTCATTTTTATCTAATACTGTTAAAGTAGATAATCTTCTTTTATTTTCATTATTTGGTAATGCAAATTCTTCTGAAGTATAGTCTAATGTTAGAACTTTTTCTCCTCCAGCAGAATATCCTACTGTATTACCATTTTGATCTATAGCATTTCCGCCATAAACTTCTTTAAATTTATTGTTGTATTGATCTCTTTCTGTAGCATTTTCAGAAGCCATTGAATCTTTTTCATAAGCTTTCTTTCCTGCTTTATCTGCTTTAATATATGCGTTTGCATCACCATTTGATGTTACTAAAGCCTTTGATGCTTCATAATGTTGTCCATCAAATTTGAATTCAACATCATAAGATATATCATATCTTCCTTCTGTTAGATAAGGAATTCCTTCATCTACTGGTTTTCCATCTTTTCTAACTTCATATCCAGGAACATTGATATTTGGTATTGTATATTTACCATTTGCATCTGTATAAATTGGTTGGCTTAATTTTTTATTGTTATTTGCATCATAAATATCTGCTAAAACTCTCTTAACAATCTTTCCAGATTTATTTTTATAAACTTTATAGATATAAACTTCTGCATTTTTGTATCCTAAGTCACCAGCTTCTTTAGATCCTTCTTTAAAATCAGGATGTTTTTTATCTGGAACTTGGTCAATCCAAACTTCACCAGCCATTGGAATTGTTAATCTAATATATTCTTTTTTGCCTTCTGGTAATTCTGCTTTGAATGAGAATTCAGCTCTTTCATACCATCTAACACCTACATAAACTTGTGCTAAAGGTTGTGATGTTTTTGGATCTAATTCTTCTAATTCTAACCAGTATTTCCATTTAACAATGTGGTTGTGGTAATATCCATGAGAACATTTTTTAGCTCCACCACTACATACTAAATCACCGTCTGAATCATATTTTGCACCTGTGTGATGTCCACCACAAGGACAGTTTTTAGCACCTTCGTTACACCAAACAGCTTCTGATTTTGGTGCCCAAGATACATCAAAGAATTTACCTTGTAATTTTGTATAATTTCCACCAGCATTCATATATTCGAAGCTAAAATGTAAGTCTTCGATATATCTCATTCCGTCTATATAATCAAGAACTATATAGAATGTCTCACCATTGTGAGGATAAGCTGCTTTATCATTTTCGTCTCTATCTTCATATTTGAAGAACCATTTATCGCTATCAACAGTTCCTAAGTTAGAAACTAATACAGAATCTATAATATGAGAAAAATGTACTGTTCCTCTATCTGTTGTAACTGATTCTTCAGTATAGTTTAATTTAAAAGGTCCTATTAAGTATCTTCCATGATCTTCATCATATTCAACCTTTTTATTGTCATCTTCACCTGTAATCTTATAATCAATTACTGGTGCTTTAATTGTAGCTGTTTCTCCATGAACAGTTACAGTTCTTTCTTCGTAGACAATGTTTCCACTACCATCTCTTTTTGCAACTTTATTAATGTAAGCTTCAAAAGCTTCAGCTTCTTTGTTTAATGCAGTTGCTTGAACACTAGCAGATCCTCCAGCGTTTGTTTTCCACCATGCATATTGTACATATGTGTAAGGATAGAATCTTCCAGCATCTGTTATTTCTACATAATAATATTTTCCAGAATCTTTATCTAAAACTGCAAATCTAGTTGGTTCTAATGAGTTTGGATCAGTTTCAACTGCATAAAGAGTTTCTCCATTAATATTCATGTAGAATAAGTCTTTAACTTCACCTTTGTATTCTTCATTTGTCTTGTTATAAAATGTTGAATCTCCTCCAGGGAAGTTTTCAGATATTTCAGCTAGAATGTAAGCTTCTTCTGGTGAAGCAGTTTGCATTCCAGATTCTGTGTAAAAACCGTATGTTCTACTTGTTGTAGCAGCATATGGATTTGTGAAATTATCACTTGTTGTATAACCTGAAGCTGCTTGCTCATTTTCAAATAATTTCTTTCCAACATCATTCATTGTTAAGTAAGGTTCTTCTGAGCTTTGATCTCCAGCTCTAACAGTAGCATTACCAGCTCCTGGTAATGGAATACCTTTACCACAACAAAGGATATCGTTTTCATTGATTAAATCATAGTATGTTATATAAGGAAAACCAGCTGGTAAGCCGTTACCTCTTGATAACATCTCGTTTGTTGCTTTTGCATAAATGTTATAACCTGTGGCTAATAATAAAACTAATGTTACTACTAAACCAACTGTTGTTATAATCTTCATCTTGCGGTTCATTTAAGCTACACCCCCTTCTTTCTTAATTGAAGTTTTAATTTATTTTTCTTTATTACTAATACTGTAGCTATACCTACTAGAATAGCTGCAATTATTAACGAAAAGTAAATGATTGTTTCACCAGTTTTTACACCGATGGCAATCTCAGCTGTAGATAAGTCATCCTCTTTAAGTTCTTTATTACCTGCTATAGAATCTACATCTTTATAACCTTGTTTGTTATAATCTTCTTTTATTTCTGCTGTGTTTGTGAATATACCATTATTTTCTCCAGTCATCTGCATTGTAAGTAATAATTTAATTTCTTCACTCTCTCCAGCTCCAATTGCTTTATCAGCAAGCTTCGTTGTATATAGATTTCCGTCATTGCCTTTATACCAATTTGGATTTAGTTCAGTTGAGAATTGCATTTCACTTGGTAAATAATCAACAATTGATTTTGCATATCCTTCAACTTGACCTTCATTTTTAATTGTCATGTTATATTCAATTACAACTTTTGAACCAATCATGTCTTTAGTTCTAATATCTACTTTTGCAAGTGGTTCTTTGTCATATTCAAATACTTTAGTTTCATTACTATTTTGAACAGTTATTTTAGTTACTGTTTTTGTTAGACTTAAGTCAAATACTTCTGCATTTGTAAGTCCTATATCTATATGTGATACGCTTCCATTATTGATTTTGATAACATCTGTTGCTGCTATATTAATTCCATTTTCTTTTGCTGCTACAGCATCTGAATTCTTATCTTCACTTATGCCATTTTTCTTATAATCTGTAAGTCCAAATCTTGATGCATCATAGTAGAAAATCACACTATATGTTCCATTATCAATTTCACTAAATACGTATTCTCCATCTGAGTTCGTTGATAGTTTATCAACTGTATCTCCTGATTCTGCTTTAACAAGTTTAACTTCTAATCCAGATAGTAATTTTTCACCTTGATCTCTTGAACCATTTTTGTTTTGATCAATCCAAGCTAAACCTTTTACTTCATATCTAGTTTTAACATTTTTGTTTTCTTGAGGTTTATTATCAGTTTGTTCTGGCTTGGTTTCCTCTTCACTATTTGTTTTTTGTTTAAACTTGTCTGATGTACTAATTGTTGCTCCAAGTGTTGTATTTTCAATAACATTTGTCACATCATTAGATTGAATCTTTTCTATATTTTCTGCTTTAACTTCTGCTTTGTTCTCTATTGTTTTTTGCTTTGATTCAATAGGTTTGATTGTTGCTCCTATTTTTACTTCAACTTCATTTCCAGGAAGAATTGAAGTATAAACTGTTGCATCTTCATTATTTGATACTACCTTTGAAACTTCGATATTATCAGCTACATAACTTAGTGATTTTATTTTAACTTCATTAGGTAGGATATCTGTAACTTGAAGTTTTTCAGCTCTTATTGAACCAATATTTTTTACATTAATAATGTAGTTTATTTCTTCTCCAACTTTTACATATTCGTTTGTGTTTGTTGTTTTTTGAGTAATTGTTAAAGCTGGTCTTCCAATATCTAGGTCAACTTGTCCTGCTTGATACTCTTCATTGTTTACTCTAATTGTTGAAACTGTCGAAATCTTATCTTGATATACATTCTCATCCATTTTTCCAACAACTAAATCACAATTTACATATGTTGTTCTTCCAGGCATTAATTCATCTATTGTCCAAGAAATTGTTTTAGCTTCTGGGTTATATCTTGTTGTTCTTATCTTCTTTACAGTTAAACCATCTTTTTCATAGCCTGTAACATAACTATCTGAATATTCAAATCCTTTAGGTAAAACTTTAACAACTTGAATGTTTTTCATTACTTCGTTTGAGTTGTTCTTAATTTTTATCTTGTCATATACTGTTTCCCCTACTTTTGCGATATTATCTTCAGAAGCTATCGTTTCTTCTGAAACAAGTTCAGATTTTTTAACTAATAAGCCTTCATCTTGAACTTTAATTGCTTTAGATAGGTCATCAGCTGTTATTTCAGATGTACTAGAAATCTTATATTCTAGTTGTTCATCAATTTGTCTTGCAACTTCTTTAACTTTTCCATCATCTGTTTTTACTTCTTCTAGTAAGCTATAAGTTCCATCTTCATTTTTTACAAATCCAGGATTTGATGCATAGTATTCTTCAATGCTTGGCATCTTATTTACTTGTACAAAGAATTCAACCTTCTTTGTTTCTCCAGGATTTATTTCTGGAATTCTAGTTGTAAGTTCTCTTTCTGGTCTTAAAGTCCAACCTTTTGAAACTTCTACAGATCCTACTGAACTGTGTGTTGCCAAAGTTGTTCTTTCAGGTATTTTTGTTTTTACAACCGCATTTTTAATTAATTCTGAACCTGTATTTTCTATTGTGATTGCATATTTTACTTTTTCATATTCTTTAATGTATTCTTGAACATTAGTCTTTACTTCAGCTTTTATTTGTGGTCCAATTCCTGTTGTAAGTCCAACTAAATCTGGCGAAGATACCTCTTCAGTTTTTGAATCTTCTGTTTTCTTTTCATATAAAGTTTTGAATGTTCCAAAAATACTATTATTATGTTCTAGTCCTTCTGGTATCTCATAGCTGTATGAGAATTTAACTATTTGACCTGAAGTTATTTTTTCATTTATTACTATTAGGTATGATTTAATTTGATTTAAATCATCTACTTCTTGCATCCAACCATTTTCTTTATTATTTAAATCCTCTGTTGCTTCTGCTACTTTTGAATAATAAACTGTTGCACTTACATTTGAATCATTAACTATGCCTGATACAAGTTTTGTATCTACTGTTGTTCCTAAATCTTTACCTGTAGTAACATCTTTATTCCCTTTAAAAGGAATTCTTCCTAATACTTTTACGTTTTCAATATCTTCTTTGTTATTATTCATAACCAAGATATCCATATTAGAAATTCTAGAATCTGCGAAAACTTCTATTTTATCTACTGTCTTTCCTTGTTCTACTGATTCTAAAACTGAACCTAGATTATTGTAATTACTAATTTTATTAACACTTATTACTCCTACTGGAGCATCTAATTTTACTTTTACGTCTTGTTTTCCTTCATTAATATATGAAGTTGCTTTTTCATTTAAGAAGTTAAATTTAATTACGTCTTCTCCAGAAGGTGTGTAATTATCTAATTTAACTTTTGCATCTATAACTACATTTGTTCCGTTTGTTATTGTGTTTAAGTTATAATCTGTTTGTTCACCATCTAGAATTACATTTATTCTTAAAGAACCTGTTTCATCTTTATCTATATAAGTATTCTTAATTTGGAATACTTCTTCATTGCTAGCTAAAACAATGTTCTCAACATTTATTTCAGTAACATATTTTGGCATTGTAATAACAAACATTGGATTCTTATATAAATCTTCATCAGATTTTGTGTTATTTAAAACTACTGTTAGTTTTAAATTGTTTTCTGAAATAGTACTTAATGTGTTTCTTGATATTTTTAGTTCTGGTTTAGTAACTGGTTTGTTTAAAGTAATTTTAGAAACTACAGTACCAAGTTCGTTTCTTACATTTCCAGCATTTATAATTGAATATTTAAGTTCTGTACTTAATTCATTTGATGCTTTTAAAATGTCACTACTTAAGTTTGTTTTTCCAATTTCTTTGTTTGCTTTAATAACTAAGTTGCCTTCTTTAATAGGTTTACTTGTTCTAATACTTAATTCTTCAACATCTTCCAAATCTATTTTGTATTCATTATCAATTACTTCTATTGATGAATCTATTTTTGCAACTTCTGAAAAACCTTTATATATTTCTATATATCCTTCACTACCTAATACTTCATCAAAGTTTTCTTTTGAAATGCTTAATTGTTTATAAAAAACATTGATTAGTTTTTCTTGATTTATTTTGTTTCCTAAATCTTTTAATTCAATGTCATTTACTAAATCTATATTTGGGATATTTATAACCAATTCTGTTTCATAATTGGTTTTGTAATCATTTAATGAGCTATATGAATTTGTTATTAGATTTCCTATTTGAATATTTTCTGGATTATTTACTTTTAATGAAATTACATTTCCTATTTGATCTTTTAGTTCAAAGTCTTTGTTTAAATCTGTCTTTATTTCTTTTCCAGACATCAAAATAGAACCATTTACTTTTGAGTTAATGTAAAATGGTTTAGTTAAATCATTCTTTATACTATATATATATGTAACAAGGAATTTATTATTTCCGATCTCCTTGTTATCTTTATTTAGACTAATAAAGATTTTTTGATCTTTTTCATTGAAATTCCAATCAATTTTGGAATTTTTATTTGGATCATTTACTAATACTTTTTCAATTTTAGCATCATTTATCTTTATAGCATCTATATTTAATTCTTCTTTTTCAACTTTGGCTTTTGTATCTACAACGCTTGATATTTCTGTTTGTAGAACTATTCCCTTATTTCCATCAATATCGAATGGAATATATTTTAAAATTGATTCATCTAGAAAATAGTTAACTTTTTCAACATCCCCAGGCACGTCTTCAGAAACATCTTTTCCTTGTTTCCCTAAGTTTTCGCTTGCTGCATATACTGTTTCTGATAGTACTGAGAAGCAGCTAGAAAATATAAAGCATACAACTAGAACTGTTGCTATTATTCTTCTTTGGCTAACTTCTGCTATTAACATATAAACATCCTCCTAAAAATTCGTGCATTAAAATGTCCATTTTTAGACAATCTCACATTCCTATTATACTACAAAAGTGGTGTAGTTTTCAACCTTTTATTACAAATTTGTTACATTTTTTACGATTTTTTGTAAACTTTTACCTAGCATCGGGTTCAAATCCTTTATTCCGTAAGGTTTTTAATATGTTTTCATCGTCTTTTAACTCGCTAAAAAATTTCAAGCAAAAAAACCTTAGACTAAAAAAATTTAGTCTAAGGTTTTTCTCAAAAATAAAAAAATTATTAAACTAGTTCAGATAGTTTTTTATAATCTTCTAATGTTAATTTTTCACCTCTAACTTTTGGATCTAATCCGATACTCGTAATTATTTTTTCAGCTTCTTCCTTACTTGAAATAATATTACCATTTACTAAAGCATTTACTAATGTTTTTCTTTTTTGCATAAAACTTGCTTTAATAACTTTAAAGAATTTATCTTCATCCTCTACTTCGATTCTTGGCTTTGGAAGAATATTAAATTTAATAACACTTGATGTTACTTCTGGTTCCGGAATAAAGGAGTAATTAGGGACATCAAAAAGTATTTCTGGATTAGTATAATACCAAACTGTATATGTAATACTACCTGATTCTTTTCCCCCTGGTACATCAGCTAGTCTTAAAGCAACTTCTTTTTGGATCATAACAGTAATACTATCAATATCAAGTTTTTCTTCTAATAATTTCATGATAATAGGAGTTGTTATATAGTATGGAAGATTAGCAACCACCTTGGCTGATTTACACCCCTGATTTTTAGCTTCTTTAATAATCGCATTTATATCAACCTTTAAGCAATCTTCATTTATAATTTCAATGTTATTGTACAGTTTAAATCTTTCATTTAAGATTTCAATCATCTTATTATCAAGTTCTATACATATAACTTTTTTTGCACATTCTACTAATCTACTAGTTAAGGTTCCAAGTCCTGGTCCTATTTCTATAACTAAATCATCTTTTGTTATAGAGCTATTTTCAACAATACCTGATACTACCTCTTCTGAGATTAGGAAATTTTGTCCTAATCTTTTATTAGCAGTTATTCCATATTTGTGCATTATCATTTTAGTTTCTTCTAACAAATTCATATAAAAACCTTCTTTGTTTGTTATTTCTCGGCAATTATACCATATTGATTTTATTTTTTCTATAATATAAAATAATTGTGTATATTTTTAAGATAAAGTGGTGATTACAATAAAAGATAAAAAAACTAAGTTAAAAACTAAAATACAAAAGAAACGTTCAGGTACAAGTGAGTTAGAAGCAAGAAAATCTTATCAAATACGTTCATTATTATTGCTAGGTTTCTTTGTTTTCTTGCTTGGTGTTCTTTTAATTAAAATAAGTTATCTGCAATTCATAAAAGGTTCTGAATTAAGGCAAAAAGCTTATGCTCAACAAATAACATCTACAGTCTTAAATAGTAAAAGAGGAACCATTTATGATTCAACAAATAAAATACTTGCAATAAGTTCTCTTGTAGATACAGTTTCTATAAATAAAGGCGAAGTTCAATACTCAAATGGAGATGAAGTCCCAAATGAAGTGTTAGCTTCTGGTTTTTCAGAAATCTTTTCACTAGATTATGAAGAAACACTAGAAAAATTAAATCAAGACGTTAAAATCATAACTATTGCAAAAAGAGTGGATAAGCAGTTAGTTGATAACCTTAATAAGTGGATGGAAGAAAACAAAATTACAACTGGTATTAATATAGATGAAGATTCAAAAAGAACTTATCCATATAACAATTTAGCATCAAATATCATAGGTTTTTATGGTAATGATCAAGGATTAGCTGGTATAGAAGCTGAATGGGATTCAGAGTTATCTGGAACTCCAGGAAGAATAGTTACTTCAACAAATGTTAATAAACAGGCAATCTCTGATGAAAACGAACAATATATACCACCTCAAAATGGTAGTGATATTTATCTTACTATAGATGCTAATATCCAACAGATAGCTGAGAAATATTTAAATCAAGCTGTCGTTGAAAACAAAGCTGATGGTGGGTGTGTTATCATAATGAGACCATCAACAGGTGATATTTTAGCTGAAGCAAGTTACCCAACATATAATTTAAACACTCCTTTTGAACCAAATACTCCTGAATTACAAGCAGCATGGGAAACAATGACTGAAGAACAAAAAATGAATGAATTAAATCAAATGTGGCGTAACAAACCAATAGCTGATGGATATGAACCTGGTTCAACATTTAAAATTATAACTTCAGCAATTGGTCTAGAAGAAAATCTAGTTGAAACAGACACTCCTGGAGACTTTTACTGCAACTTATCTATGCAAGTTGAAGATAGAACAATAAATTGTTGGGCATCAAATGCTCATGGTAGTCAATCATTAAGAAAAGCACTTCAAAACTCTTGTAACCCTGCTTTTATGCAGTTAGGTGCTAGAATTGGAAAAGAAAGATTTTATAAATATTTAAATGCATTTGGTCTTATGGAAAGAACTGGGGTTAGAATGGCTGGAGAATCAGGAAGTATCTTCCATGATTACGAAACATGTAATAAGGTTGATTTAGCAACAATGAGTTTCGGTCAACGTTTCACCATCACTCCCCTACAGCTTGTTACTGCAGTTTCAACTTGTGTAAATGGTGGAAACTTAATGCAACCTAGAATTGTTAGTAAAACTGTTGATACAAATACTGGTATAGAAACAGAACTTGATCCTAAACTTGTTAGACAAGTAATATCAGAAGAAACTTCTGAGAAAATCAAAGGAATGCTTGGAGATGTTGTAACTTATGGAACTGGTAAAGGAGCTAAAGTTGCAGGTTATGAAATCGGTGGAAAATCAGGAACATCAGAACCACTTGATTCAAGAAAGCAAGATGGTTATGTAGCTTCTTTCGTAGCTATCTCTCCTGTTGAGAATCCCGAAGTAGTTTGTTTAGTTGCAATTTATGACCCTAAAGCTGGTAAGCATCAAGGTGGTGAAGTTGCAGCTCCAGTAGTTGCTCAAATATTAAAACAAGTTTTACCAATTGTTGGTATTATCTCTTCTAATAATACAACTGCTGATACCAGTGAAAAACTTACAATGATACCTGATGTTACTAATAAGTCTTTAACAGAAGCAAGACAAACATTAGAAACAGCTGGATTTAAAGTTGTTTTAAATGCAAACGCAAACTCTGATGTAACCGTAACCTCTCAAAACCCACATGCTGGTGTTTCACTTCAGTCTGGTGGAGTTGTAGTATTATATACTCAAAGTTCTGAAAAAGTAATGAAGACTGTTCCCGATTTAAAAGGAAAAAATGCACTTCAAGCAAAGAATTCACTTCTTGCTTCTAACTTAAATATTTCAGTATCAGGAACAGGTGTTGTTAATTCACAAGATGTAATGGCTGGTACCCAAGTTGAAGAAGGAACAGTAATAAATGTTACTTTAAGTGATAAAGTATCAGGTGGTGCACAATAATAAATAAAAAAAGACAAGCTAACAAAATAGCTTGTCTTTTTTTTATTTTAAAATTAGTCTTCAGCATATGGTAAAATTGCAATGTGTCTTGCTCTTTTAACAGCTAAAGTGATTTCTCTTTGATGTTTTGCACATGCACCAGTTGCTCTTCTAGGTAATATTTTACCTTTCTCATTGATGAATTTTCTTAATTGGTCTGCATTTTTGTAATCTAATTCAAAATTCTTATCTGAGCATAATTGACATACTTTCTTTCTAGCTTTTCTGAATTTTGGATTGAAATCATCATCATTATTTCTTGTATTTCTTCTATTTTTCTTATCTGCCATTTTTATAACCCCTTTCTAAATTTTAATTAGAATGGTAAATCATCATCTGAAGAAACTTGAAATTCTTGACTCTCAGCTAAGTTTTCACCAAAAGTATTTTCAAAGCTTTCTCCACCTTGGCCATCTTTTCTACTATCAGCAAAATATGCTTCTTCAGCAATAACTTCTGTTACATAGTGTTTTTGACCTTGATCATCATCCCAATTTCTTGTTTGAATTCTTCCAATTACTCCAACTTGTTGTCCTTTTTTGAAGTATTTGCTACAGAATTCGCCTGTTTTGCTCCATGCAACTACTGGTATAAAATCAGCTTGTCTTTCTTCACCTTGTCTGCTAAATCTTCTATTTACAGCTAAAGTGAATGAAGCAACTAGAGTATTATTTGTTTGAGTATATCTTGTTTCAGGATCTCTTGTTAATCTACCCATTAATACAACTTTATTCATATTTTTACCTCTTTTCCTCTAGTATAAATTAGTCTTCTTTTCTTACTGTTAAGAATTTTAGAACACTATCAGTAATTCTGTAGATTCTCTCTAATTCAGAAATATGTTCTGGGTTAGCTTCAAATGTGAATACTACATAATAACCTTCAGAATGTTTTTTGATTTCATAAGCTAGTTTCTTAGTACCAACTTCTTCAACATTCTCTACTTTACCATCATTGTTAATTAAGTCTGTGAATTTTGTTATAACGTCTTTAATTTCTTGTTCTTCTAGACTTGGATTAATAATGATAATGCTCTCGTATTTATTCATTATTTCCACCTCCTTATGGATATTTAACCCATGTTCTTATGACATGAGTAAGGTTTAACGTGTGTTATTATAACAGAATTTTCTAAATTTTGCAACTAATATTTCCAAAATAAAAAAGCCATATTAGTATGGCTTTTTTATTTTATGCAACTTGCAATTGTGATTTATATAATTTAATCATATCATCAAGTTCTTGATCAGTTAAATCCTCTACTCTAATCTCATTATTTTTAAGCTTTTGTTGTAAAAAGATTATATAAGATTTATCTTCAGCTTTTATACTTTTAACGAAATCAGTTTCTTCAACATCATCAATAGTTTTATAGTTAGGTTCATAATTTTCAGCATCTATTTCTATACCTCTATGTTTTTCTACATTTTCATTTGGTATTTCATTTTCAATTATTGTGTTTTCTTCTAAAGCTGTTTTATTTGTTTTAAAAATGTTTTTAAAGAAATTAATAACTTTATCAAAAAAACTTTCTTTTTTTTCTGCTGGTAACATATGTTTCCCTCCTATTTTTCATTATCTTCTGTCTTTCCATCGTTCATTTGAGAAATGTCAAGTTCTCCTTTTTGATACTCTTGTATAAAGCTTATAGTATCTCTTAATGAAGCAATATAATTTTCTTTATCTTCTCTTCCTTCAGCTAATTTTTCTAACATTTCATCTGTTATACTTTGATGTGTCATAACCTTAGGATAAATAGCGTCTATAAGAGCTTTTCCATCATCTCTTTGGTTTCTTTTTGAAAGTAAATCACCTAAGAAACCTCTCATTTCTTCTGAATTTCTCATTACATCTTGTTCCATTAAGCCATATAATTCAGCTTCTTTTGCTTTTCTTTCAGCTGGTTCCATATTTCTCCTCCCAACTTTATTTAGTAGTTACATCAATTGATTCTATAATAATATCATTAACAGGACTTGATTTTTCTCCTCCCGAATTTGCTACAACTTCTGTTTGAGCTATTTTATCAACGACATCCATTCCTTCTACTACTTGTCCGAAAACAGTATAGCTTTGATATAAATGCAT
>JAEEGL010158906.1_pt1 | contig 34099 bp, 32 predicted proteins | sample 9134231 | NCBI WGS metagenome assembly JAEEGL01 (sample SAMN16246548, study PRJNA631951) | gut metagenome | biome: gut microbiome; feature: rumen; material: fiber-attached | host: Bos | place: Iran: Karaj | collected 2018-10 | reverse complement strand
CGTTTCCGGCGATGATCTTGTCGAGTATCTCGAGAAGTCTGTGCGTGCCGACGCGGCAGGGCGTGCACTTTCCGCAGGATTCGTCGACGGTGAAGTCGAGGAAGAAGCGGGCCATGTCGACCATGCAGGTGTCTTCGTCCATGACGATCAGGCCGCCCGAACCGATGATCGATCCGATCTGGGCGAGGTTGTCATAGTCGATGGGGGTGTCGATCAGCGAAGCGGGGATGCATCCGCCCGAAGGTCCGCCGGTCTGGGCGGCCTTGAACTTCTTGCCGTTCGGAACTCCTCCGCCGATGTCCTCGATGATGGTGCGCAGCGTGGTGCCCATCGGGATCTCGACGAGACCGGTGTTGGTGATCTTGCCGGTCAGCGCGAAGACCTTGGTTCCGGCGGCGCAGCCGGGCATCTGGAGCGACTGATACCAGTCGGCTCCCTTGAGGATGATCTGCGCGATGTTCGCGTAGGTCTCGACGTTGTTGAGGATGGTGGGCTGGGCGAACAGACCCTTGACCGCCGGGAAGGGCGGACGGGGCCTCGGCTCGCCGCGGTTGCCCTCGATCGAGGTCATGAGCGCGGTCTCTTCGCCGCAGACGAAAGCGCCGGCGCCGAATCTGAGCTTCAGGTCGAAGTTGAATCCGGTCCCGAAGATGTCGTTTCCGAGCAGGCCGAGCTTCTTCGCCTGGTCGATGGCGATCTCAAGTCTCTTGATGGCGGTGGGGTATTCGGCTCTGACGTAGATGTAGCCCTCGTCGGCGCCGATCGCGTAACCGGCTATCGCCATAGCCTCAATGACGGAGTGAGGGTCGCCTTCAAGGACAGATCTGTCCATGAACGCTCCGGGGTCGCCCTCGTCGGCGTTGCAGGCCACGTACTTCTTCACCTGGCCGCGGTTCGAGCAGGCGAATTTCCACTTCAGACCGGTGGGGAATCCGCCGCCGCCTCTGCCGCGGAGGCCGGAATCGAGGACCTGGCTTATAACTTCGTCGGGGGTCATCGAGGTGAGGACCTTTGCGAGGGCGGCGTACCCGTCGCTGGCGATGTACTCGCCGATCGATTCGGGGTCGATGTTGCCGCAGTTCCTCATCGCGACTCTCTTCTGATGCTTCATGAAGGTCGTCTGCATCAGGTTCCTGACGGGGATGTTCTTCTCCTTCAGCATGAACTCCTCGATCGGCTGTCCGCCGACGATGTGTTCCGCGAAGACTCTTTCCGCCTTCTCGGCGGTCATGTTGATGTAGGTGAATCTCTCTCCGCCGATATAGGCCTCGAGAACAGGCTCGTGCTGGCAGATGCCTATGCAGCCCACCTGCTTCACGCGGATGTCGGTGCGGCCGGATTCGGCGACCGCCTTCTTCATCGCTTCGAGCACGGGAGCGGCACCGGCGGCGATGCCGCAGGTGGCCATGCCGACGGTGACGATAACGTCTGCCTTGCCGGCTTCGATGGCCGCAGCCTTTGCTACGTTAAGTTCGGTAGTTGTCATTTTTCTTCCTCTTCCCTCCGGACTTTCAGCGGTACTTGGCAAGGATGCCCTTTACCTGATCCTTGGTCATGCGTCCGTAGACGTCGCCGTTGATCGTCATAACCGGCGCGAGTCCGCACGCACCGATGCAGCGGGTCGCTTCGAGCGAGTACTTTCCGTCGGAGCTGGTGGAACCGACTTCGACTCCGAGTTCCTTTGAGATCTCCTCAAGGACTCCCGCGGAACCCTTTACGTAGCAGGCCGTGCCGAGGCAGACCGCCACCGAGTATTCGCCGTTGGGATTCAGTTTGAACTGCGAGTAGAAAGTCGCGATCCCGTAGATCTCCTCGAGCGGGGTTTCGGTCTTTTCCGCGATGATCTTCTGAACTTCGATCGGAAGATAACCGTAGATGTCCTGAGCTTCCTGAAGTATGGGCATCATCTTGCCCTTGACGCCATCGTATTTGGCGATCACTTCAAGCAGCTTTGCTTCCTGCTCCGGAGTTCCGCGGAATTCGACCGTGGTCATTTTCTTCTTCATTGGCCGAAAGAACCTCCTGAATATTATCTGATATTAGATGACTGATGGGATTGGCGGGCAGAGGCCGCACGGGCCGCGGTCGGCAGTGAAAGTCGTATTCCGCAGAAGGCCCGGACAGCGCGGCAGTGTGCTGTCCGGGGCTTCCGGCGTTCTGCGGGCGCCCCGGCGGTTGCCGAAAAAACGCCCGATTATCTCTTGGAGAACTGGGACGCGCGGCGGGCAGCCTTGAGTCCGTATTTCTTTCTCTCCTTCATTCTGGGGTCGCGGGTGAGGAGACCGGCGGCCTTGAGGGCAGGCTTGTTGGCCTCGTCGGCGAGAACGAGAGCTCTCGAAAGACCGTGTCTGACGGCTCCGGCCTGGCCGGAGAGTCCGCCGCCCACGACCTTGGCGACGATGTCGAACTTGCCGGCGGTGCCGGTCACTTCGAAGGGCTGGTTGACAATGAGCTTCATCGTCTCGAGTCCGAAGTATTCGTCGATCGATTTTCCGTTGATGGATACGGCGCCGGTCCCGGGATAGATGCGGACGCGGGCTACCGATTTCTTTCTTCTGCCGGTTCCGTAGAAGCAGGGCTTTGCACTTTCATACATTACAGTTTACCTCTCTCTCTTCCTTTACCGGTCATTCTTCGACGTCGACGGGCTTCTGCGCCGCGTGTCTGTGCTCCGCGCCGGCATAGACGTGAAGTCTGGTGAAGGCTTTGCGGCCCAGGGTGTTGTCGGGAAGCATCCTCTTTACGGCGAGTTCCATGGCCATTTCGGGTCTGGTCGCCATGAGCTCCTTGTACTGGACCTTCTTGAGTCCGCCGATGTAGCCGGAGTGACGCACGTAGTACTTCTGCTCGAGCTTTCTTCCGGTCAGGACAGCCTTGCCGGCATTGATGATGATGACGTATTCGCCGCAGTCGGCGTGCGGGGTGAATTCGGGACGGTGCTTGCCGCGAAGGATCACGGCAGCTTTGACGGCAGTCTTTCCGAGAGGCTTGCCGGCAGCGTCAATGACGTACCAGCGTCTCTCGAGTTCTTCCGCCTTGGCCATGTAAGTGGACATTGGATCTCCTCCGTTAGTTTCCGGGCATGGTATGCCCTCTCTTTTTTAATACCGCAATATTATAACACTGCCCGGCATATATGTCAAGCGTTTTTTCGCCGTTTTCGCCGATATTTTTAATATATCTGCCCGAATTCTTCGAAAATCTTCGTTTTTCTTCATTCTGCGGCGTTTTTTCGCCGGCCGGATTTCCGAAAAAAGTCTTTCTTATTTCCCTTCCGCTTCTCTCTTTAGCTTCGCGTAGCTCGCCATGAGCTTCTTCGTGCCGACGTCGTCGAAGGCGATCTCGTATATCGCCTCCGCGCCTAGTTTCTTCACCGAGATGACCGTCCCGGCTCCGAAGGCGGCGTGCTCTACCCTGTCGCCCGGCCCGAAGATCTCGCGCGGAGCGCTCCCGGCGGCATTTTTCCGGCCGCCAGCCGAGAAGGTGCCGGAGACGACTCTGATCCCGCCCGGCGCCCCGGATGAAGGCAGCTTTCCGCCGCTTCGGTATCCGCCGTCACCGTACGACCCTCTGTCTTCTCCGCCGTACCGGCCGTATGAGCCGTACCCGTCTTTTCCGTACCCGCCGTATCCGTTCCCGTCGCGTCCGTGGTACGGACGGTATCCCCATTCCCCTTCCCGCGCCTCCGCTCGGTATGATCCGGGGAACGCGGCGGTCTCAGCGCTCTTCTTCTCGATCAGCGAGCCGGGGATGTCGGCTACGAACCTCGACAGCTGGTTGCGCATCGTCCGCCCGTAGAGCATGCGGTAGGAGGTGTGGATGATATAAACCCTCTCTTTCGCCCTCGTCAGCGCGACGTACGCGAGCCTGCGCTCCTCCTCGAGCTCTTCCGGATCGATGAATGTCTGCTGCGACGGGAAGATCCCCTCCTCCATGCCCGGAAGTATCACGACGGGAAATTCGAGGCCCTTCGCGCTGTGGACCGTCATCATGACGGCCGCGTCGGCGTCCCTGTCGTAGCTGTCGACGTCCGACACCAGCGAGTTGAGCTCAAGGAAACCCTCGAGCGTCGGCTCCTCGCCGCTGTCCATGTACTCGACGGCGTTCGAGACGAACTCCTCGAGGTTGTCGAGCCTGTCGGCCTCGGCCTCGCCGCCTTCGATCAGCATCTGGCGGTATCCTGTCATGTCGATCACTTTTCCGATGAAGGCGTCGAGCGCGCATCCTCCGCGGTATATGCCGTCGAGCGCGTTTATCACCGAGCAGAACGACTTCAGCTTTTCGGCCGACCTCGCGAGCGCGGTGTAGCGGCCAGCGCTCTCCATGACTTCGAACATGCTCTTCCCGGTCTCGGAGGCGATCTGCTCGACTGCGTCGACGGTCGCGGCGCCGATCCCGCGCTTCGGCTCGTTGATTATCCGCCTGAGCCTCACGGTATCCGAGCGGTTGGCGATCAGCTGCAGGTACGACGTTATGTCCTTTATCTCCTTGCGGTCGTTGAACCGCTGACCTCCGCAGATGCGGTAGGGTATCCCGCTGCGGGCGAAGGCCTTCTCGAGCGAGTTCGACTGCGCGTTGACCCGGTACAGCAGCGCGAAGTCGCTGTATTTCCGGCCCGACGCGACCCCTTCCCTGACGATCTCAGCGGCGCGCCTCGATTCGGAGTCGGAGCTCTCGCACATCTCGAGGACTATCTTCGACCCGCTCCCGTTCTCGGTCCACAGGCTTTTGCCGTATCTCGACGAGTTCTTTGCTATGACGGCGTTCGCGGCGTCGAGTATAGTCTGGGTCGAGCGGTAGTTCTGCTCGAGCTTTACGACCCGGCAGCCCCGGAACTCCTTCTCGAAATCAAGTATGTTCTTGACGACTGCCCCGCGGAAGCCGTATATGCTCTGGTCGTCGTCGCCGACGGCCATGACGTTCCCGTGATACGACCCCAACAGTTTCACCAGCTCGAGCTGGGCGGGGTTCGTGTCCTGGAACTCGTCGACGCAGATGTATCTGAATTTTTCGGCATAGCGCTCCCTGATGTCGTCCCTGCTCCGCAGCATCAGCACCGTCTTCATTATAATGTCGTCGAAGTCGACAGCGTTGGCCGCGGTGAGTCTGCGCTGGTATTCGGTATATATCATCGCGCACAGCCTTGCCCTGGGGTTCGGCGACTTCACCGCCCCGGCGGAATAATCGCCGGGCGACATGAGCGCCTCCTTTGCCCTGCTTATCTCGGCCGCCGCGTATTTCGCCCCGACCTGCCGATCGTCGATGCCGAGATCGGCCTCGACGGCGGTTATGAGTTTTTTCGTGTCGTCGGTGTCGTAGATCGTCACTCCGTCGCGAAGTCCGGCGGCTCCCGGGTCCGACCTGATCATCCGCATGCATACCGAGTGAAAGGTGCCGGTCCAGAGACCTGAGAAGGCGTCTTCGCCGTCGAGCAGCGTCTCGAGCCTCGTCTTTATCTCGCCTGCCGCCTTGTTCGTGAAGGTGATCGCAAGCACGCGCCGGGGCGACGGGCAGTCCTCCGCGAAGCCGTCGAGCAGAAAGGCGAGCTCGTCCGGCGGGAGGCTCACCGCCTCCTCCAGAGCCGCCAGCGTCTGCCCGGAGATGCCGTCCGGGACTCTGTCCGACTCGTATGCGTTGCCGTACCGCAGGATATGCGCGACGCGGCGCACGAGCACCGAGGTCTTGCCGCTTCCCGCGCCGGCGAAGACGAGCAGCGGTCCGTTCACCGAGAAGACCGCCTTCCGCTGCTCGGGATTGAGGTCGCCGTACAGCCGGTCGAAGAGTTTCCGCTTTATTTCTAGATATCTGTGTCCGGGGTCTTTTGCCATTTACCGTGTCCTTTTTCTATGGGATGTGCAAAGCTTTCCCGCCGGGCCGTACAGCGGGGCGGGAAGCTCAGTCGAGCATGTATTTCGAATCGGATTCGACCGTGATCGCGCGGGCTGACGCCAGCATCGAGACGAAGAGCGCCAGCGATACCGCGAAGCAGATCATCCACCAGATCTCGCCCACGATCAGGCCCTTGAACGTGATGATGTAGCCGTATACCGCGCATACGCCCGCCGTCAGCACCGCGAGGGCGCCGGTCAGCCGGAGCCTCAGGTCAAGCGACTTACGTATCGCGGCGAGGCGCGACTCCCTGAAGGCTTCGCTCGCGTTCGCGCCGACGTATCCGCAGTGATCGCGGACCAGCGCGGTCAGCGCTGAGATCAGCGTGAGCGCGGCGGCGGCGAATATGACCTCCGCCAGTATCTCGGCGGGATACAGCCTCCAGAAGGCCTCCCAGGCGGCCGAATCGCGCTGCACGAGGATGTCTGTATAATGCTGATGGAATGTATACCTGCCGTACCATGTGAACGCGCTGACGGCGGTATATACCGACGAGATCACGACTCCTCTCACCCATTTCTTCCAGAACCTGCGCAGCAGGACGAAAGCCAGAACCAGGAGCAGGCCGGCTATCACGTCGGGGATGACGTTGTAACCGTCGACATACAGGTCGGGAGTGAAGAGGAATGCGGCGGCAGCGGCCGTGAGCGCCCATCTGATCCTGCGCCGGATGACGGTGCCCTCCCTGCCAAGCACGTTCTCGCTGTAGACGCGCCATGCGGCATCGAAGAATTCAGAGTCCTTCTTTATGAACCGGAGGTAGCGGAGCATCGCGACGAGCCATACGGTCCCGGCGATGAGCCCGAAGAAGATCGCGGTGACGCGGAACAGCCCTATGTACTCGTAAAAGTTGAAAGCGGTGTCGTCATAGGTGTGTGACGACAGAACCGACATCTCGGGCAGCGTCGCGAAAGCCGCCTTGAGCGACACGAACACGAGTGTCAGGCGCCGGACGGCCGGCGTTATCTCCCTTCCCCGCCGGCCTTTCGCCAGTGCGGCGCTACCGCCCTCCCGCTCGGAGAAGGAGACGAGGCCTTCGAAAAAGGAGTTCCAGCCGCTCGTGAAGATGAGTATCAGCTCGACGGCGCCGGATATGAAGGCTATTATGAGCATGGCCGTCGGTCTTTCCGATTCGGTCAGCCACGACGAGAAGGAAAAGAACACCGCGAGGAACTTCACACCCGTCACGAGCGCCAGCTTCTCGAATCCCGAAGCCGCCGCGTCGAGGTGCGAGTCGACGTCACGCAGCTTTCTGAGAGCCAGCACGATCAGGATGTAGCCGATAAAATCCGGGAGCGGATCGATTATCGAGTATTCGGGATTGAACAGGAAAAAGGGAGCCGCGAGCATAAGGCCGAAGGACATGGCACGAACGCATGCCTTCACGCCGCCCCTGCCGGCACCGCCGGAAACATCTGCTCTTCTCATTGCCGGAACTCCTTTCACCGTTCTGTCACGCCTCTCACGGGCGCGCTCTCAGCCGTCGTCGCGGACTCCCGCGCCGCAGCATTTCTTGTATTTCTTTCCGCTGCCGCAGGGGCATGGATCGTTCGGACCGACGGCCGCGCTCTTGCGCACCGGGACCTTCGGTCCGGCGGCGGCGGCGTTCCCCGGGATCTTTCCTCCGGCCTGTCCCGACGGACGGGCGGCCTGCGCGGGACGTCCGAAACGCAGCCTCGACGGAGACGCCTGGGCGGCCGGTGCGGCCCTTCTGAACTGTATCGTCAGGACCTGTCGGACCGTCCTCTGTCTTATCTCGTTTATCATGTCGGAATACATGGCGGAGCCGAGTATCCGGTATTCGTTGAGCGGGTCGCGCTGCGCGTACGACTGCAGCATGACGTTCTGCTCGAGGTCCTCCATCATGTCGATGTGGTCGAGCCAGAGCTCGTCGACCGCCTCGAGGAGCACGTACCGCTCGAAGGGATGGAAGAGTCCGTCGGCGTCCTCCGACTCGCGTCGGTCATAGAGGGCGAGACAGTTCTCCGCGATCTTCTCCGCGGCCTCCTTCGCCTCCTTCTCGCCTATGACGCCCTCGGCGAAGTCGAGATCGCCCTTCTCAAGGCCCCAGCCGAGATATTTGCGGTAGAGCGCGCCGGTATCGAGCCTGTATCCCCTGCCGTTCTCCTCCTGCGCGAACGCCTCGGAGACCGAGTCTGCGGCCGTCGAGGAGATCATCTCCCTGATCTTGCCCGAGACGTCGCCCTCCATCAGTATCTCGTAGCGCTGCCCGTAGATCTGAAGTCGCTGCTCGTTCAGTATGTCGTCGTACTGGAGCACGTTCTTCCTGCGTTTGAAGTTTTCCGACTCCACGTTCTTCTGGGCCTTTTCTATGACGTCTGCCAGGATCTTCAGGTAGGATGAGAGGTCGCCGTCGCCGCCGCCCTCGTTGAGCGTCGCCGAGAGCGCGGCGAAGCGCTTCATCCTGCTGTCGCCGAAGAGGCGCATGATGTCGTCGGTCAGCGACACGTAGAAGGTCGACTCGCCGGGGTCTCCCTGACGTCCGGCGCGTCCGCGCAGCTGATTGTCGATGCGGCGCGACTCGTGGCGCTCGGAGCCTATGATGCACAGGCCTCCGGCGGCGATGACCTTCTCGCGGTCCTTCCTTATCGACTCCTCGAAGCTGTCGTGGTATTCGCGGTATATGCGGTTGGCCTCGAGCTGGACGGGGTCGTCGGTGCGGTATTCACAGACCGAGAGCGCGATCTGCTCGGGCGTGAAGCGGTCGAGCTTGCGCATCTCGTTGCGGGCGAGCATCTCGGGGTTGCCTCCGAGCATGATGTCGGTCCCGCGGCCGGCCATGTTGGTGGCCAGCGTCACCGAGCCCGACATGCCCGCCTCGGCGATGACCTGCGCTTCTCTGGCGTGGTCCTTCGCGTTGAGCATGTTGAACCTGATGCCTGCCGCCCGAAACAGCTTCCCCAGCTGCTCCGACTTCTCGACCGACGCCGTGCCTATGAGCACCGGACGTCCGGTGTCCCGGCATTCCAGCACCTTCTTCACTATCGCCTCGAACTTGTGGGCCTCGTCGGTGAAGATGCGGTCGCTGTTGTCCTTCCGGATCATCGGGCGGTTGGTCGGGACCTCGACGACGTCGAGTCCGTATATCTCGCGGAACTCGTCCTCCTCGGTCTTGGCGGTTCCCGTCATGCCCGAGAGCTTGCGGTACATCCTGAAGTAGTTCTGGATCGTGACTGTCGCGACGGTCCGGTTTTCGCCCTGTATATTGACCTTTTCCTTGGCTTCGATGGCCTGGTGGAGGCCGTCGTTGTATCTTCTGCCCGGCATCAGACGCCCGGTGAACTTGTCGACGATGATCACCTCTCCGTTCTGGATAACATAGTCGACGTCGCGCTTCTTGACGCCCCAGGCGTGTATCGCCTGGTTCATGTTGTGTGAGATCTCCGCGTTCTCGGGGTCGTTGAGGTTGTCGATGCCGAAGAACTTCTCAACCTTCGCTATGCCGCGCGGCGTGAGGACGGCGCTCGAGTGCTTCTCGTCGACGATATAGTCGTAGTTCTCGTCGTCGGTCTCCTGCTTGGAGTCGAGCTCCTTTATCACCTTCGGCGAGAGACGCTTAGTGCAGTCGCTGCAGCGCTGGTAGATATCCGAAGTTTTTCCGCTGACGCCGGAGATGATGAGCGGCGTTCTGGCCTCGTCGATGAGTATCGAGTCGATCTCGTCGATGATGCAGTAGTTGTGGCCGCGCTGCATCAGCTGGGAGCGGCTCTTCGCGATATTGTCTCTGAGGTAGTCGAAACCGAACTCGGTGTTGGTGCCGTAGGTGATGTCGCAGGCATACATCTTCTGTTTGTCGGGTACGGTCATCGACGCCAGGACGACGCCCGTCGTCATGCCGAGGAAGCTGTAGACCCTGCCCATCTCGTCGGCGTCGCGCTGAGCGAGGTACTCGTTGACCGTAACGACGTGCACGCCCTTTCCCGACAGCGCGTTGAGATACGCCGGCATAGTCGCGACGAGCGTCTTTCCCTCACCCGTCTTCATCTCGGCGATCCTGCCCTGGTGGAGCAGTATCGCGCCGAGTATCTGTACGTAGAACGGGCGTTTCTTCAGAACCCTGTCGGCAGCCTCGCGGACCGCCGCGAAGACGTCGGGCAGGAGCTGCTCCTCCGTCTCTCCGGCCGCCATGCGCTCCCTGAATATCTTCGTCATCCCGCCGAGCTCGCCGTCCGACATCGCGGAGTATTTTCCCGCAAGGGCGTCGACCGCCTGGGCGACGGGCGTTATCTTCTTTATCGCTCTTTTGCTGTAGTCTCCGAACAGCAGGTTTTCAAGCTTCATTACGCGAAAGACCTCTTGTATCTGTATCGTTCTCCGGGAAGTCCGCGGCCCGCCGCGCGGTACGCGGAAGCGGCGGGCCGTTCGCTCCGCGGGCGCATATCCCGCCGCGCGCAACAGTCCCGGATTATAGTAATTCTATATTATTATACACTACCGGCAGCCGGATTGCAACTGTTTTCTTGTGCGGCGCGCGGGTGTGATCTGTTCCCGACGCCCCATCCCCGGAGGCTTCCGCCTCCGGGAATGGGGCTGTAAAAAAGTCCCAAAAAAGGTATGTCGGCTGCGCTCCCGCGCGATATGGGATACACCGTGCTCGGTGTCACGATGATAATGCACGGCGGACCGGGCGCGGAAGCGGCCGCTACGCCTCCGCGGCTGTCGCGGAAAAGCTTGGAATACCTCACGAGACGCTCGACGTGCGCCGGAGGTTTGAGGTGAGGGCCGCCGCGGGGAGCGCCTCGCTCCCCGGGCCCTTCACAGACGCCGAAGGAAGGCTTCTGGGGCGTCACAAGGGAATTTTCGGGTACACGGCAGGCCAGAGACGAAACCCCGGCATAGCGGCCGACAGCCGCCTCTACGTGCTTGCCGTCGAGCCTGGCACGCGACGGACAGTGCTCGGAAAGGAAAAACTGGAAAAATATACACGGCCCGGGGTCTTCCCGGGCCGCTTTTGCTTTTTCGCGTATGGTGATGCCGTATGCTTTTTTTCGGATCAGTTCTTCTCCGCCGTGTCGGGCTTCACTTCGTCGATCTGGACGAAGACCTCGACTCTGTCGCCGTTTGCAAGCACCTTGTCGGACATTGCTACATACGTCGCGCCCTCTTCGATCGAGGACATCAGTTCGTCGTTGAGCTTCCAGCCGAACGAATACATCTTCTTGTTGCCGTTGTCGAGTGCCTCTTCACGGCTGCTGATCGTCCTCTCGCCGAAGGTGAAGGCGTCGAATCCGCCGCTGGTGTTGATTACGTAGGAGGCGCTGCGCGCGTCGCAGAGCATCTGTACGGCTTTCTGAGCCGTGGTCCCCGCTTCGATCTCCATATCGGTTATCTTGAGAAAGATAACGTGATCTTCGTCGTAGACGCTGACGGTCACTTTGGTCGCTTCGGTCTTGGTCTTGTCGCAGGACGAGAAGCAGAGTGCAAGCATCACCGCGGCGAGAACGATGACTGCCGCTTTTTTCAATGTCTTTTTCATTAATTCTCCTCCGTTGTTCAATAATATCATTATTGTTAAATTATTACAGTTTCGACCCCTGTTCTTTCGTCACTATTATACAACCGGGATACCTTTTTGTCAAGTGTTATCTTGTACGCGCGGAAAGAGCCACGGACCGGAATCCGGTAAACAGCCTCGACAGATCGGTGCAGCTGACGTAGAAGCCCTGGCCTCCCGTTCCTGCCGACAGCACAGGTCCGCCAGCCGCCTCGGCCGCTTTCCTCTCGTTCACCCTCTCACGCCATTTGTTGTAGTCGAAGTGCTCAAGGCAGGTCGAGTTGAAGTGCGTCGCGCCGCGGGTGTATCCGGTCTGGTGGTTGACCGTCACGCCTCCGGCCGTCGTGGCTTTGGCGAGGTTGTAGTAGAATGGCACGTATTTCGTCGTGTACGGGCTCACGTCGTAGGGCAGATCCATGTATGAATACTGGGCGTCCTGGATCGACGGGTTGTAACGCGAATTGAAGTTGCGGTTCACGCGCACCAGTGCCACCTGAGTGACGCCCTCCGGCGGGCAGTCCTCGCAGGCGACACCCTTGCCCGCCGTGCAGTAGTCAACGATCACGTGCGCGTCGCAGAGCTCGGTCGGCTCGGTGCCCTTGATGAAGTAGCCGGTCTCCACCCGGTTCCCTCTCGGGTCGAGCGCGCAGGCGTCGGTCGGGATCTTGCCCGAGTCGGCGCAGTATTCGCACTGGACTATGTTCGGGGTCATCTGGAAGTTCGACTGCGCAGCTCCCGGCACGATGTACTGCTGGTGCAGCGGGATCATGATAGAATCCCAGATGGGTATGCACTTGTTGTCTCCGGTAAGCGTCTTCGGATACTCGTACCCGTACCAGACTCCGCAGATGTAATATGGCGTGTAGCCTATGAACCATCTGTCGTAGTATTCGCCCGCGGAACCCGTCTTGCCGGCGACGTCTATCCCGGTGAGCTTTCCGAAGCTCAGGTCCTTTGCGGTACCTTCGGTCGTGACCTTGTTCAGGATGAGGTTCATGATCGCGGCGGCGTCCTCGCTTATCGCGACCTTCCCGTTGTATCCGTTCTCGAGGATAATGTTGCCCTCGCTGTCGGTCACCTTGAGGTAGGAGTGCGGCTCGTTGTATATGCCGCTGTTCGGGAAGATAGAGTAGGCGGCGGTGATCTGTCGCAGCGATATGCCGAAGTTGAGCTGGCCGAGGCCGAGAGCGGCATATCCGATGTCGGTCACGGTTCCTCCTCCGGCAACGCTCTTCGCCGCTATGATGTCGGTCATGCCGAGGACATCGTGGCAGAAGTTATATGAGTTCTGAAGTCCGATCTTCGAGAGGAGCTTGACGGGTATCGTGTTGAGAGAGTGTGTCAGCGCGTACGCGACGGTCGTCAGTCCGCGGTAGTTGTTCCCGCCGAAGGTCTCGGCGTTCTTGGGCCAGCCAGTCGCGCTCTGCACGAAATCGAAGGGCGAGTCCTCGACGACCGTCGCCCAGTTGATGAGCCCGGAGTTGATCCCCTGTCCGTATACCGAGAGCGGCTTTATCGACGAACCCGGCGCCCTCTTCGTCTGGGTGGCGAAGTTGAGCACGCGGTTGCCCGTCTTCTCTCTGCGGGCGCCGACGACCCCCAGCACGTCTCCCGTGTAAGGATCGATGACGATCGCCGACGACTGGACTATCATCCCCGACGATGAAGCCGGGAACCTGCTGTCGTCCAGGTATATCGCCTCGAGGTGCTTCTGTATCTTCTCGTCCTCGAGGGAGTATATCCGGAGTCCGCCGTTGTAAACCATGAGGGAGGCGACCTGCCTCGAGTATCCCTTCTCAGACACGAGGTCGTCGATGACATCCTCGATGACCATGTCGGTATACCAGGAATTGATGCCCTTTGACTGCAGTTCGCTCAGGTTCTCCGACGACGACGGTCTCTTCAGCACGAGGTCCTTGCCGTGCGCCTCCTCGTATTCGCGCCTCGTGATCAGCTCCTGGTCGAGCATCTCGTAGAGGACGGTCTCGCGTCTCTCGCGGTTGTGCTCCGGAAAGACGATCGGGTTGTAGTATGAGGGGTTCTGCGTGATGCCGGCGATGGCGGCGCACTCGAGGAGCGAGAGCTCGCTCACGTCCTTAGAGAAATAGTTGTATGCCGCGGCCTGGACTCCGTAGTAGGTGCTTCCGAAGTTGGCCACATTTAGATACATCTCGAGGATCTCCTCCTTGTCCTTCTTGGTCTCGAGGTTGAGGGCCCAGAAGATCTCCTGTATCTTTCGCTGTATCGAGTATTCGTCTTTGCCCGTGTTGTTCTTGATCAGCTGCTGCGTGATAGTCGATCCGCCGTAGTTGGCGTTGTCGAAGCTGACGAAGAAGTTGAGCCCGGCGCCGAAGGTGCGCTTCCAGTCGACGCCGTTGTGCGTCTTGAACCGCTTGTCTTCGATGGCTATCACCGCGTTTATCAGGTTCTCGGGTATCTTGTCGTAGGTAACGTATTCGGAGTCCCTGCCGCCCGATATCTTCTCGCCCTCGATGAGCACCGCCTCTCCCTCGCGGTTCACCCTGTCGGTGAAATCATAGCGGTAGATCGACGTTGTCGAGGTGCTCGAAGCCGCCGAGATGTTGAAATACGAGAGGTCCACCTCGGTGTCGACGTAGTTTCTGATATATACAGTGAAGGCGCAGCCGATGATTATCCCGGTGAGCACCGCGATCAGTATGACGGTTATGAGCACGTCCGCGATCACCTGAAGCAGGATCCACAGCGCGTGGAGCGTCTTCTTCCAGGCCTTCTTCAGTTCTTCGATCCAGTTGATTCTTGATTTTTCCATTCTGCCATATCTGCCTTGACGGCGAAAGCCCGCTCCTGAGTGCGTTCCCGGAGCGGAAACATTATCCCGCAATTAATAATGATACCACATAATCGTGAATAATTTATGAATGAATGCCGAATTACGCCCGATTTGCCGGCGCTTTGGTCTTCACGGCGACGTTGTCCTCCCCCGCTATCCTCCGGAGTTCGGATATGAGATACGCGGAGGCGTCGACGCCCCCTTCGCTCCGGTACTCGCCGGTGTCCGACGAATATATGCTGAAGGGGCATTCCCCCGAGAAGATCCCGGCGAGGTTTATCACCTTCATCGCGACTGCCGAGTCGCGCGACGGCACCCTCACGTATACCGCCGAAGGTGTGCCGGGAGGATCTGCGCAGCCGCGTGCGTCAGCGTCGCCGCGGGGCGCGGCGGGCACGTCGGGGGCGAAAGTGAATCCGGTGTATTCCTTTTCCATCCTGCGGAGGGCTTCGGCAGGGTATTCGGGCAGCGTCTTCCGTGTCTCTACGCCGTTCTCTCCGGCGCCCGGCATTTCCGAGAAGATGTCCATCTGTCCGTCGATGCCGCCCCGGCGGAGCTCTGTGACGCGGCGCAGTTCGGCGTCGAGCGACGCCTCGAGCTCCGACCTCGGAAGGCCGGTCGAATCGGCGGCACCCGATCTGATTATTCCTTCCAGCGCCCGTCTGCCTGGCGACAGGTCTTCGATCGCCGATATCAGGGCTCCGATCGAGCGGTATCCGCCCTCCGGTCGCCTGGCTGCGACCGCTTCCGCGAGCTGTACCCCGACGCCCTTTACCGCGCACAGTCCGAAAACCACTGTCCTCTTTTCCCTGTCGTATACGAACATCGCGCCGCCCGAATTGATGTCGGGACGCCCGAGCGCTATGCCGCTCTCCGCCGCTTCTCCTGCGTAGAGCGCCGTTTTGTCGGGGCTGCCGATGACGGAATTCATCAGCGCCGCCGCGTATTCCCCGGGATAGTGGGCCTTGAGGTAGGCGGTCCTGAAGGTGAGCAGCGCGTATGCCACCGCGTGGCTCTTGTTGAAGGCGTAGCCGGCGAATGACGACATGTCGTCGAAGATGGCGCCGGCATCCGAGGGCGACAGCCCGCGCTCCGCGGCTCCGGCGATGAAATCGCTGCGTTCGGCCTCGAGCGCCGCGGCCTTTTTCTTCGACATCGCGCGGCGTACGATGTCCGCGCGTCCCGCGCTGTAGCCGGCAAGGATGCGGAATACAGACATCACCTGCTCCTGGTATACGATGCAGCCGTATGTCTCACGCAGCACCGGTTCGAGGAGCGGATGCGGGTATTTCACCGACGACGGGTCCGCTCTCCCCTCGAGATACTTCGGGATAGAGTCCATGGGTCCCGGACGGTAGAGCGCTATCGCCGCGGCGAGATCCTCTATGCACCGGGGCCTGAATCTCATCACCGTCCTGCGCAGCCCCTCTGATTCGAGCTGGAATATGCCTGCGGTCCGGCCGCGCGATATCAGCGCGTAAGTCTGCGGGTCGAGCAGATCGGCGTCAGCAGCGCGGAAGCCGGGAAGGAATCTCCCGACGGCCTCCTCGGTGTCGTTTATAACGGTCAGGTTGCGAAGGGCGAGAAAGTCGAATTTGAGCAGGCCCAGCTTCGCCACGGTGTCCATGTCGTATTGAGTGAGCGTCATGCCGCCGTCGCGCAGGACGGGCAGGTATTCGCTCGCGGGCCTGTCGGTGATCACGACGCCCGCCGGATGGACAGACATGCTGCGCGGCAGGCCTTCGATCATCTTCGCGTACCCGAACGCCCGGGCGGACCCGGGATGCGACTCAAGCTCACCGCGCAGGGCCTTCCCGGTCTCTTCGGAAGAAAGCGAGACGGTATCTCCGGACGGCAGGAGCGAGCACAGCCTGTCGGCGTCGGCGGCGTCGAGGCCGCAGATCCTCGCGGCGTCGCGGAGAGCCGCCTTGGCGGCAAGACGGACGAAGGTCACGATGTGGCAGACCCTGTCCGCTCCGTACTTCTCCGTTACGTAGTCGATCATCTCGTTGCGGCGCGTATAGTCGAAATCGATGTCGATATCGGGCATGCTGACCCGTTCGGGATTGAGGAAGCGCTCGAAAAAGAGCCCGTATCTCAGCGGGTCTACGTCTGTGATACCGGTCGCGAACGCGACAAGGCTGCCGCAGCCCGAGCCCCTTCCGGGACCGACCGGCAGGCCTGTGCTCTTCGCGTGAGCGACGTAGTCGGCAACGATCAGGAAGTAGTCGTCGAATCCGGTACTGCGTATCACCGACAGCTCGTATTCCGCTCTCTCGGTGTATTCTTCGGGCGTATGTCCCTCCGCCGGGATCCTGCCCGACGCGAAAAGCCGCCCGATGCCGGCCTCGGTGTCTTTTCTCAGCCTCTCCGGAGCGGTCTCCCCGGCCGGAAGCGGGAACAACGGCAGATGCCTGCCTCCGTACAGCGGAGGCAGAGAGCACCTATGTGCGATCTTCACGCTGTTCGACAGCGCGTCAGGGATATTCCCGAAGAGCTCCTCCATCTCGGCTGTGCTCTTCATGTAGTATTCGCCGGTGGGAAGACCGGGGCCGGAATCGACGGTCCTGCCCTCTCTTATGCAGGCGAGCGCCGTCTGGAGCTCCGCCCCGTCACGGCCGGTGTATCTCACGTCGTTCGTCGCGACGACTCCAACGCCGGCATCCTTCGCCAGGGCGCAGAGCGACGGTATGAGCTGCCTTTCGGTACCGTCCTTGTGGTCGGTCAGCTCGACGAAGAAGGAGTCCTTGCCGAATACTCCGGTAAAAAATCCCGCCGCGCGCCCGGCGCGGTCGACATCCCCGGCACACAGAGCCTCGAAGATCTCTCCGCCTCTGCCCCCAGAGAGCGCGATAAGTCCCCCCGCGCGCTCGGCCAGGAGCGAAGCCGGGACATACCTCTCTCCCCGGTCGGTCTCGAGATGAGCCCCAATGTACGACAGGTTTCTGTATCCCTCCGCGTTCTCGCACAGCAGGACGAGCCTGTAATACCGTCTGCCGGTCCGGAAGCCTGCCGGCGCCCCGGATCGAGCTCCGCCGCCTCCGACCGGCTCGAGCCTTATCTCGCAGCCCGTCACCGGCTTTACGCCGGCCTTTTCGCACGCCTCAATGAATTCTGCGCAGCCGAACATCACCCCGCTGTCGGTCAGCGCGGCGTATTCCTGCCCGGCGGCCGCCGCGGCCGCGGCTATCGCGGCCGGGCTGCAGGTCCCCTCGAGGAGGCTGTATTCACTGTGGATATGCAGATGACAGAAGCTGCTTTTTGACATTTATCACACCTATGATCTACGGGAATGCCCGTTCCTGCCGTCCAGCTCAGACGCTATTACGGCGATCCTCGCCAGTCTGTGCGAGAGCCCCGACTTGCTGATGGCGGGCGAGTGCATCGACGCGAGCTCCGAGAGCGGCGCCTCGGGATTGTCGAGCCGGAGCTTCGCGGTCTCTCGAAGCCCTTCGGGGAGCGTGTCCAGAAGGCCGGCCGAGGCAATCTTCATTATCGCGGCCGTCTGTTCGCCGGCGGCGCCGGCGGTGCGGCCTATGTTTTTGAATTCAAAATTCGACCTGCGGTTGACATCCGCCCGGAACTCGCGCACGAGCTTCCCCTGCATCGCCTTCATGGCGCAGTTTTTCGCGCCTCCGAAGGCCAGCAGCGACTCGACGTCCTCCGCCCGGCGGAAGAGCAGGCTCCCCGTCCCCTTTCTCGACGATACCGAGGGGTTCATACCCTCCTCCGAGAAAAAACGCGACAGCCTCTCCGCGGCGTACGTGTCATTAATCTTGATCTCGGCCCGGGGGCTCTTCCCGGGGTCTCCGAAGGTCGCCGACGACATGATGAGTCCCGAGATGAGATACCTTCCGCAGTTAGGGCACTTCGCGACGGCCGGCTTCCCGTCGTCACCGACGGGGTCCGACATGCTGCGCACGAGCTCCGCGACGCCCTCACCGCCGGCCGTTCCGACATAGACCCGGCGGCCGTAGCAGTTGACCTCCGACGTCGACGTCTCGCTCCCGAAGAGCGACTTTATGAACTTCGCCGCGGTCGACGCCGCCTCAGCCGACGTCAGACGGTACATCACCGAGCCGTCGAGTCCCGCCTCGGCGTTCACGAGCAGGCCGCCCAGCATCGCCGCGCGGCAGCATTTCGCCGACGGCAGCCTCGACATTATCTCGCCGCGGACCTCTTCTGTGAATCCGCCGCTCATCCCGCCGGCTCCTCGGTCCCGTCGGGAGACAGATGCCTTATCTCGCACTCGAGGACCACACCGTGATCCGACGCGATCTTCTCCTTTATTCTCTTTATCAGTTCGGTGACGTCGGCCGACGTCGCGCCGCCGGTGTTCACGATGAACCCCGCGTGCTTGACCGAGACCGCCGCTCCTCCGACCGAGGATCCCTTGAGCCCCGAGTCCTCGATCAGTTTGCCGACGTAGATGTCGGGAGCCGGCCTGCGGAAAACGCTCCCCGCGCTCGGCAGGTCGAGCGGCTGTTTGTCGATCCTCCGCTCCATCAGCCCGTGCATCCTGCCCGTGATCTCTCCGACGGTCCCGCCGCCGGCATCGAGGCTGAACGACGCCTCGAGCAGCAGGAACTCACGCCTGCCGGCAAGCACGCTGTGCCTGTACGAAAAGTCCATATCGGCGGGCGTGAGCCGTCTCACCGTCCCGTCGGACGAGTCGAGCACCGAGCAGCCGGCGAAGATGTCGGCGATCTGCCCTCCGTAGGCTCCGGCGTTCATGAACACCGCTCCGCCGACGCTCCCGGGTATTCCGTAGGCGAATTCGAAGCCCGACAGCCCCGCCGCGGCCGCCGCGCGGGTCACTCTCATGAGCGACGCCCCGCTTCCGGCGGTGAGCACGCAGCCGTCAAGGCCGATACCGCGCAGCTTCTGCGTCTGTACGAGGACTCCGCGGAAGCCTTCGTCGTCGTAAAGCATGTTCGAGCCGTTTCCTGCGACATGGAAAGGCAGTCCCGCGCTCTTCGCCAGCCTGACGGCAAGAGCCAGTTCCTCCGCCGTACGCGGCGATACCGCTATATCGGCCGGCCCGCCGATCCTGAATGTCGAGCAGGACGACAAAGGCAGGTCCTTATCATATTCAATTCCGTTTTCCGAAAGCCCGGCCTCAAGGGCGCGGATCTTTTCCGAATGATCTTCCGGTCTCAATTCCGTTCTCCGTGTACTGTCTATCAGCACCCGAGCAGTTCAGGCAGTGCGCCGATCCCGGGTACCGAATATGTTATCATCCCGCTGTTCTCCGGCAGCGGGGCGCCTTTTCTGTTGATCCAGCAGGTGTCGATCCCGTATGCGGCGCCGCCTTTGATATCCGACGAAAGCGAGTCTCCGACGACCAGAGCGAGCTCCCGGTCAAATCCCGGTATGCCGGCCGCGACTGCGTCGAAGAATCCGGCGCCCGGCTTTTCGACGCCTATGACGTCGGAGATGAAGACGCCGTCGAGCAGCGGAATGATGCCGCTCTCACCGATCCTGCGGCGCTGGATGAACTCCACGCCGTTCGTGATGATGTAGAGCCCGAAATGCCCGGAGAGCCGCTCGAGCGCCTCCTTCGCGCCGGGAAGCAGCCAGCCGAATGAAGAGAGCCGGTCCATGTAGTCGTCGGCCAGAGCGTGACTGTCGGTCCCGGTATCCCCCGGATCGTCCAGAAATTCGTCGAACCTTCTGTATTTCAAATCTTCCTTTTTAATGAGGCCGAGCTCGAGCTTCTTCCACATAGCGTCGTTTATGACGTGGTATCTCTCAAGGACCCGGTCGTCAAAGCCGATCCCGGCGGCTTCGAGCGCCCCCCTCAGGGCGTCGCGCTCGCATCTTTTGAAATCGAAGAGCGTCTCGTCGGCGTCGAGAAGCAGCCATCTGTACTTCTTCATCGCTCAGACACCGTATCCGCACCCGGCCCCTTCAGTCGAGACCGATATGCGGTTCGAGAAGGTGATGACGGGAATGAGTCCGGCCTCCGCCGTAAGCTCGAAAAGCCTGTGGCATACCCTGTTCTCGGTGTAGAAATGGCCCGCGGCAAAGAGCGATATCCCGTTACCGGGGCCGTCGGTAAGCCTGTGATAGCCTATCTCACCTCCCACCAGGGCGTCGGCGCCGGCCGCGATCGCCTCTCCGATCATCGAGCCCGCCGAGCCTCCGCAGACCGCCACTTTCGTTATGAGCCTTCCGCCGTCCGAGTATTCGACGAACGGAGCGCCGAGCGCCTGTCTGATCCTGTCCGCGAAGAGCGGCGCGCTGACCGGCGCATCGAGAACGCCCAGCCGGCAGATCCCGTTCTCGGCGAATCTCGATATCACTTCAAGACCGAGCGAATCGGCGAGCAGGTCGTTCACTCCGCCTTCCGCCGCGTCGAGCCTCGTGTGGAAGCTCATGACCGATATGCCGCTGCGCACGAGCTTTATGATCCTGTTTCCGCTGTATTCGTCCGCACAGACCGAATCGATCCCCCCGTAGAGCATCGGGTGATGGGCGAGGATCACCTCGCACCCGTCCTCCGCGGCTTCGTCGATGACGCTGTCCGTGACGTCCAGCGCTATCATGACCCTGTTCACTTCCCTTTCGGGATCGGGGCAGCACGACATACCGTCCCTGTCGCCCGTCAGCGTGAGTTCGGCTGGGATCTTCCCGCACATATAGGCGTAAAATTCTCTTACGTTCAAATCAAGACCTCCGCGCCTGCGCGCAATGAGAAATAAAACTTGCACATAAACCGATTTTGTGATATAATATCTAAGGTCAGCCTGTGTAGCTCAGATGGATAGAGCGACCGCCTCCTAAGCGGTAGGCCAGCGGTTCGAATCCGCTCACGGGTGCCACTCAGGCGCGCGGTCCTCCGCGCGCCTTTTTTGCGCGTCAGTCTCCCGCGAGACAGGCTCCGCGCTAAGATGACTTCCGTCACATCAGGCTCCTGCGAAGCAGACTCCCTGTGAAGCTGGCTTTTTGCGAAGCAGCCTCAGCACAGCAGGGCTTGCCGAAGCGGACTTCAGCACAGCAGTGCCTGACGAAGCGAACTTCAGCATAGCAGTGCCTGCCGAAGCGGACTTCAGCATAGCAGTGCCTGACGAAGCGAACTTCAGCATAGCAGTGCCTGCCGAAGCGGACTTCAGCACAGCAGGCTTTTGCGAAACGGGCTCAAGGGTCAGGCTGTTTTCCTTTCGGGCCGTTCAGGAGGTCAGTTCTTCTCCTTCGGTTTTTTCGCTCCCGAGGGGCCGCAAATGTGAAGGATGAAGTACTCGTAGGCGTCGAGCAGTGCCGCCCAGCTGGCGGCGATGATGTCGGTAGACGCCCCCATCGTGCGCCAGACGGCGTTTCCGTCGGACGTTTCGACGAACACTCTGACAGTCGAGGCCGAAGCAGCGCTGTCGTTCGCGTCGATCCTCGCCTTGATATCGGACATCTTGATCCCGGAGATCTTACGGTAGCTGCCGGAGAGCGCGCGGTGAGCCGCGATGTCAAGCGCGTTGACGGGGCCGTCGCCCTCTCCGACCCTGAGCTGCTCGCGGCCGCCGACCGTAAACCTGACGATCGCCGTCCAGCGGCTCGACGCGGGCTCGTCGGCAGAGAAGATCAGCTTGTAGTCCTTCATCTCGAAAGGCCTCGGCTGAGTCCCGAGCGTTTTGTTTATCAGTACGTAGAGCGACGCCTCGGAGCTGTCGAAAATATATCCCTCCGACTCGGCTTTTCTGATCGCCGCGGCGACCATGTCGAGTTCGGGCGAATTCTTGCCGGCTTCGTAGCCCATGCGTCCGAGCAGTTCCGAGATCGCGGACCTGCCGGCAAGTTCGGAGATTATCATGCTCCTGCGGTTGCCGACGAGCGACGGGTCGATGTGCTCGAACGAATCGGGCGCCTTGCGGACGGCGTCGATGTGCAGTCCCGCCTTGTGCAGGAACGAATGGCCTCCGACGAAGGGGGCGCACTCGTCGAAACCGAGGTTGGCGGTCTGGCATATGTCCCTCGTGACGGGGGCGAGCTTCTCCATGCACTCGCGGGGTACGCATTCAAATCCCAGCTTCAGCTGGAGCGTCGGGACAACGGTCGAGAGGTTCGCGTTGCCGCAGCGCTCGCCGATGCCCGAAACGGTGCACTGCACGTGCGAGGCTCCGGCCAGGACGGCCGCCACGCTGCAGGCGTCAGCCATTCCGATGTCGTTGTGGCAGTGGATGCCGACCGGCACCCCGCCTGTTATCTTCTTCACCGATTCGACGGTTATGCTTATGACGTCTGGCAGCATACCGCCGTTGGTGTCGCACAGCACTATCCTGTCGGCGCCGGCTGAAGCGGCGGCCTCGAGCACCGACCTCGTGTATTCGGGATCGAAGGACCAGCCGTCGAAGAAATGCTCGGCGTCAAAGATGACCCGCTTGCCGGCCTGCTTCAGGAACGAGACGGTGCTCCTTATCATGTCGAGGTTCGTCGACGGCGAGGTTCCAAGGACCGTCGAGACCTGGAAGAGCGAGGCCTTGCCAACTATCGCGACGGTTCCGAAGTCGGACTCCGCGAGCTTGCGAAGCAGCGGATCGCTCCCGGCTTCGCTTCCGGGACGGCAGGTCGCGCAGAGCACCGACAGCCCCGCCTTCAGGCTCCCGCCGTACTTTTTGGCGAACCGGCAGAGGGCGTCGGCGGTCGACGGGCCGAAAAATCCCGCCTCTATGTAGTCGATGCCGAGGATGTCGAGACATCCGGCGACTTTTGCCTTTTCATATTCCGAAAAGAAGACTCCCGATCTCTGAGAACCCTCTCTCAGCGTAGTGTCGTAAATTTCGATCTTCATTTTTCCGGTTTCCTCTCTTTGGATCGTTTCCTGTTTCCGCGGGCGCCGGTCCTTCGCCCGGTATCTGTTTCAGGCATCTGTGCCCTGCTTCCCTGCCCGGCATCCGTGCCCGGGATCATCGCACGGCGAATTTGCCAGGCATCTGTGCTCAGCTTCCTTGCCAGACATCTTAGCCCGGCTTTCTTGCCAGGCATCTGTGCCCCGCTTCCATGCCAGGCATCTTAGCCCGACTTTCTTGCCAGGCATCTGTGCTCTGCTTCCTTGCCAGACATCTGCCCGGCTTTTTTGCCAGGCAACTGTACCCTGCTTCCCTGCCCGGCATCTGTGCTCAGCTTCCTTGCACGGCGTCTCCGCACGGCGTCTCCGCACGGCGTCTCCGCACGGCGTCTCCGCACGGCGTTACGCGAGCCCGCGGCTACCCGCGTCCTGGAACCCGCAGCAGTACCGCCCTGGCAATGCCCGACAGGTCATTCTCCGTCCCGCGGAATTCCAGCCCGCAGTCTGTCCCGACGGCGGCGACGAGCCCCGCGGCTCCGGCCCCCGCCTCGAATATCATGAGCCCTCCGGGCTTCACGAGGCCGCGGGGGGCGGCCGCGCAGATGCTCCGGTAGAAGTCGAGGCCGTCGTCTCCGCCGTCGAGTGCGATGCGCGGCTCGTACAGAAGCTCGGGCTGCGGACGCCGCAGCTCGGCCTCCGGAATGTACGGCGGGTTCGACACCAGGGCGTCGAAGCCCCCGTACCTCCTCCCGAGTCCCGACAGGGCGCCGGCCGACAGGGCGTCGCTGCGTACGGCCTCGAAGCGGTCTGCGACGCCGCAGCTCCGCGCGTTGCGCGCGGCTGATGACAGGGCCCCGTCCGAGATATCGGTCGCGACCGCCCTCAGGTCGGGCCGGACGTGCAGCAGCGCGACGGCTATCGCGCCGCTGCCGGTGCAGATGTCGGCGACGAGCCCTCCTTCGGGAAACTCCCTTGCCGCCGCTTCGACGAGCGTTTCGCTGTCGGGACGCGGGCAGAGGCAGTCGGGTCCGACGGCGAACTCGAGCCCGTAAAACGCGGCGGTACCGGTTATATACTGGAGCGGCTCCCTGGCTGCCCGCCGCGATACCGCCCTCTCAAGGGCTTCCGACGGGAAGTCGTCGTTCTTTCTGTATATCAGTTCCTCTCTTCTTACCCCGCAGAAACGCGAGAGCAGTTCGGCGGCGTCGAACTCCGGGCTGTCGATGCCCGAGCGGCGGAGGATGCCGCATATCTCTTCGTATGTCATGTGCAGAAATCGCCCGGCCTCGGCCGGAAAAACAGGCAAAAGCGCAATTTACAGACTCTCCTGTATTATATTTTATCTCATTTTGCCGTTTAATACAACAAAAACTTGCCTCACGGAAAAAATAGCTTGATTTTTCCCGAATTTATGATATACTATTATCAGACAAAATAAAGGAGGATTCGAAATGTTTCTGATCAAAAAAGAAGTGGAAAAGCCCAATTACGCCAAAATCGTCGGCATCACGCTCGGCATCATCGCCGGGATCGCCGCCGTCGGATGTGCCGTTTATGTGATCCTCAAAAAGTACGGGATCAAATGCCGCCTCTGCAAGAGCTGCGACTGCGACAACTGCGATTTTCTCGATGAGGACGACTTCAGCGATGACGACTCCGACGTCGAAGTCGAAGTTGAAGACGCCGAAAACTGACATAGAAACGGCTTGACAAAAGTCGCGCCGCGAAAGCAAATCTTTCGCGGCGCGACTTTTGTGTTTTCCTCGTTTTCCGTCTTCCGGGATCTTATTTGGATTCCGGCTTCTTTCCCTTGGAGGACTTCTTGGCGGCAGCCTCGAGCTCCTCTTTGGTGGGAACGAGCGTGATCACTGCCATCTCGGCAGCGTCTCCGCGGCGGGGACCTGTTTTGTAAATGGCGGTGTAACCTCCGTTTACGTCCTCATAGCGGGGCGCGATCTTCTCAAAAAGATCGGTCACGACACTTTCTTCGGTGATATATGAAAGAGCGGCGCGGCGGCTGGCAAGCGTATTCTGTTTGCCGAGTGTGATCATTTTCTCCGCCACCGAGCTCACTTCTCTGGCTCTGGTCGCAGTTGTCTCGACCTTGCCGTATTTGAAAAGATAGGTGACAAGCCCCCGCAGCATGGCGTTTCTGTGAGCTGTGGGCCTGCCGAGTTTTCTTGCTCCGGGCATTTATTAATCCGTTCCTTTCCTCCGCCTTCCGGCGGACGCAATTACTTTTGATAAGACGTGTCGGGTAAGACGTTCACTCGTCTTCTTTCTTGAGCGACAGACCGAGGGATTTGAGCTTGAGGACTATCTCTTCAAGCGACTTGTTCCCTAGGTTGCGGACTTTCTTAAGTTCGTTCTCGCTCTTCGAAACGAGGTCTTCCACGGTGTTAATGTTTGCCCGTCTCAGGCAATTGGAGCTTCTGACCGAAAGGTCAAGGTCTTCAACGGTCATCTCGAGAGCCTTCTCCTTTTCGGGAGCCGGCTTCGGATCAATGATAAGCGTCTGTGCCGCGGCATCGTTGAGCCCGACAAAGAGCATGAGATGTTCGTTGAGGAACTTGGCTCCGAGGGCGACTGCGCCGACCGCATCGATCGTGCCGTTTGTGCGCACATGGATGGTCAGCTTGTCGTAGTCGGTGATATTGCTTCCCACACGGGTGTTCTCGACGTGATAGCTCACGTTGTAAACAGGTGTGTAGAACGAGTCCGTATAGATCAGCCCCACGGGAGCGCGGTCGCGTCCTCCGGCGTGGAGGATCTTGTTGCGGTCCTGTGAAACATATCCGCGGCCCTTTTCGAAGGTGAGTTCCATGCGGAAGTGGGCGCCTTCGGCGAGAGTGGCGATATGGTGGTCCGGATTGAGGATCTCGATATCGGCGTCCTGTCTGATGTCTCCGGCAGTCGCTTCAGCGGGTCCGTTCACCTCGAGGACGACCGTCTTCGGGTCATCGGTATGGAGCTGTGCAACTATCCCCTTGACATTGAGGACTATTTCGGTCATATCTTCGGTAACACCGTCAAGCGCAGTGAATTCGTGCAGAGCTCCGTCGACCTTGATGCTGGTGACGGCGACTCCGGGCAGAGAGCTGAGCATTACTCTGCGCAGCGAATTGCCGAGCGTCGTGCCGTATCCGCGTTCAAGGGGCTCAACCTCAAAGGTGCCTTCCCTGCCGTCTTCGCTCACGATCTTCGTTACGATTTCAGGCTTTATATCAATCATTCCGGTTATACCTCTTTCTTTTATGTTGGATCAGGCGGCGGCGCCGCCGACGACAGAAGTGTGATAATCGGTATTATTTTGAATAGAGCTCGACGATAAGCTGTTCGTTGCAGTCGAATTCTATGTCGTCTCTCGCGGGCAGGGCGATGACCTTGGCCGTGGCGTTCTCAGCGTTGACCTCAAGCCACTTGGGAGCGTTCTTCGAAGCGATAGCTTCAATAAGAGCCTTCACGGAATCCTTCTTCTTCGAATATTCGCTCACACCAATGACATCACCGACCTTAACCGAATAGGAAGGGATATTGACTTTCTTTCCGTTTACGGTGATGTGATCGTGGAGAGTCAGCTGACGCGCGGCGCTGCGGCTCGGTCCGAATCCCATGCGGTATACGGCGTTGTCAAGTCTGCGCTCGAGAAGAACAAGCAGGTTCTCACCGGCCATGCCTTCCTTGGCTTCGGCTTTGAGGTAGTAATTGTGGAACTGGCGCTCAAGAACTCCGTAGATCCTTCTCACCTTTTCCTTTTCACGAAGCTGTCTGCCGTACTCTCTGAGTTTCTTCTTGGCCGCTCCGTGCTGTCCGGGAGCCGCGGGGGCGGTATCGCGTCCGCGGGCACCTGTCTCTACTCTGTCAAACGGGCATTTTCCCGAGGAGCAGCGATCGCCCTTAAGAAAGAGCTTGGCGCCTTCTCTGCGGCACTGCTTGCAATCGGGTCCAGTATATCTTGCCATGTTTTGTGGTTCCTCCTCCTGTGTTTTTCGGATCAGACGCGGCGGCGCTTCGGGGGTCTGCAGCCGTTGTGCGGCACCGGTGTCATATCTTTGATAAGAGTCACCTGCAGTCCAACCGCATCGAGCGCGCGAATAGCGGATTCGCGTCCCTGACCCGGTCCTCTGACATAAACTTCAACTGACTTGAGTCCGTGTTCCATAGCTGCCTTGGCAGCGGTCTCGGACGCCTGCTGAGCCGCAAAGGGGGTGGATTTTCTCGAACCTTTGAATCCGAGTTCACCGGCTGAAGCCCACGAAATGACATTTCCGTCAGAATCGGTGACGGTCACGATGGTATTGTTGAAGGTCGCGCGGATATGTACCTGGCCGAACGGTATATTCTTGCGTTCGCGGCGTTTCTTTATGACCTTCTTAGCAGCAGCTTTAGCCATTAGCCTTCTTATGCTCCTTTCTTCTTGTTCGCGATGGTCTTAACGGGTCCCTTGCGGGTCCTGGCGTTGGTCTTTGTCCTCTGTCCGCGAACCGGAAGACCTTTTCTGTGTCTGATTCCGCGGTAGCAGTTGATCTCGGTAAGACGCTTGATGTTGAGGCTGACGTCGCGTCTGAGGTCGCCCTCTACGACGTAGTTGTTCTCAATCTCGTCACGAAGCTTCGCGACTTCGTCTTCGGTAAGATCCTTGGCGCGGGTGTTGGGATCGATCCCGGTCTTTGCGAGAATGTCATTCGCACTTTTGCGTCCGATACCGTAAATGTAGGTAAGGGCAATCTCGACGCGCTTGGCGTTGGGAATGTCTACACCAGCTATACGAGCCATTCTGTTTATCCTTCCTTTTTCCTGTTGTGTGACACGTCAGCCCTGGCGCTGCTTGTGCTTCGGGTTCTCACAGATGACCATGACCCGGCCGTGTCTCTTGATGATCTTGCACTTGTCGCAGATCTTTTTTACGGATGGCTTAACTTTCAACGTATCTCACCATGCCTTTCTCTGTTTTTTCTTGGCTTTTGAATCTGTCCCGGCGTCACTTCGTGCGCCAGGTGATCCTGCCCTTCGTGAGATCGTAGACCGAAACCTCGACCTTTACATGATCTCCCGGGAGGATCCTGATATAATTCTGGCGGAGTTTGCCCGATATGTGGGCAAGCACCGTGTATCCGTTGGGCAGCTGTACTTTGAACAGCGCGTTGGGCAGAGCCTCGATGACCGTGCCCTCGAATTCGACAACATCGTCTTTAGGCAGAGTAATCACCCCTATCTTAAATTCAGATCTGACCGCACGGGTATCCCGTCAGTCGTACACAGCGGTGAGGATCACCGGACCGTCTTCGGTCAGCGCCACCGAGTTTTCGTGATGTGCGGAAAGCCTGCCGTCGGCGGTTCTCACCGTCCAGCCGTCTCTCCTGTCAACGGTCACTTCGCAAGTGCCGGCGTTCACCATCGGCTCGATGGCAAGCGTCATGCCCACCTGGAGCCTCGGGCCGCGTCCGGCCGTTCCGTAGTTCGGAACATCGGGATCCTCGTGGAGCTCGTGCCCCACGCCGTGGCCTACGTATCTGCGGACCACGCTGAAGCCTTCGGATTCGACTTTAGTCTGAATCGCGCTCCCGATGTCTCCGAGACGTCCTCCGGCAACGAATGCGGCGGCGCCGCATTCGAACGACTCGCGCGTCACGTCGATCAGGCGCTGCGCCTCCTCGGATATCCTTCCGACGGGCACGGTCCTCGCCATATCGCCGGTGAAGCCGCGATAGAAGGCGCCTACGTCGATCTTGACTATGTCGCCTTCGTGAAGTATCCTTCTCCTCGAAGGAATGCCGTGGATCACTTCGTTGTTGACGCTTATACACGCAGACCCCGGGAACCCTCCGTAACCGAGGAAGGTCGGGCGGGCGCCGCAGTTTTCGATGCGGTGGCGGATCACTCTGTCGAGATCCCAGGTCGAGATGCCTTCTTTTACGGCCTCGACCGCCGCTGCCATCGCCTCCGCGGTTATCCTGCCCGCTTCCTTCATTTCGGCTATCTGCTGCGGGTTTTTAAGCGAAATCATTTACTGTTTGTTCTCCGTTCCGTTCATGAGAGCCTGTCTTACAAGCTCCGTCGTGTCCTCGACTCTCTCCTGTCCCTCCACGGTGATCAGAAGGCCCTCGCCGCGATAGTATCCTATCAGCGGTTCGGTCTGCCGGTGATACGTTTCAAGTCTCGACAGAACCGTTTCCGGCTTGTCGTCGTCTCTGATATAGAGCTCCTTGCCGCATCTGTCGCAGATCCCTTCGACTTTGGGGGGCAGGTAGTCGGTATGGTAGGACGCGCCGCATTCGCAGAACCGTCTTCCGCTCATTCTGCCGACGATCTTTTCGTCGGGGACTTCGATCGTCAGCACGGCATCGATCTTTATCCCCAGCCGCTTCAGGGCCTCCGCCTGGGCGATGGTCCGCGGGAAGCCGTCGAGGACAAAACCGTGCCTGCATTCATCTGATTCAAGATATTCCCTGATAATGCCGATCACTATGTCGTCGGGAACAAGAGCTCCGCTTTCGACATACTGTTTTGCCGTGAGACCGAGCTCGCTGCCCGATCTCATGGCATTACGGAGGATCTGTCCCGTCGAGATGGCGGGGATGCCCTCCCGCTCCGAAATCTGTTCCGCCTGTGTGCCTTTTCCCGCACCGGGGGCACCCAACAGTATCAGATTCATTGCTTTTTTCCTCCCGGAGCCGTATCAGCCGAAGATGCCCTTTATCTGGGACTTTCCGTAGCTTCTGAGAGCCACCTGAGCCTCCAGATCATGAACAAGTTCGATGATAACGCCTACAACGATCAGCAGAGAGTTTCCGCCGAATGCGATTCCGGCAAGAGTCGTGCTGTTCGGGTTGATAAGGTTGTTGATTATCGAGATGAGGATCGGGAGTCCCGCCACGATGCAGAGGAACACGGCGCCGATCAGCGTGATCCTGTTCAGAATCTTCTTGATGTAGGCCACCGTCGGTCTGCCCGATCTGATCCCGGGTATCGAACCGCCGTTTTTCTGGATATTGTTGGCTACTTCGACAGGGTCAAACGAGATCAGGATGTAGAAGAACGAGAAGACCACTATCAGAGCCATATATATCAGGAAATACAGCCAGGTGTTGTAGTTGAAGTATTTTTCCATGAACGTCTGGAACTTGCCGCCGGTGAAGGAGCCGATGGTCGCCGGGATCGAGACGATCGAGCTGGCGAAGATGATGGGCATGACGCCCGACATGTTCAGCTTGATCGGCAGGTTCGAGGACTGACCGCCGTACATCTTGCGTCCGACGACGCGTTTGGCGTAGAGGATCGGGATGCGGCGCTCGGAGTTCGTGAACCATACGATGAAGATCGTCATCGCGAGGGTGATGCCGAGCGACAGGACGGCGAGCAGTATGCCCCACCATCTGAATCCCTTGAACAGAGTCGAGAAGCCGTTCGCTTCGCTGAACATCATTCTCCAAACCTGCCACAGAAGAGTGGGGACTCTGGCGATGATGTTGGCAAAGAGGATCATCGAGATACCGTTGCCGATACCGTGTTCGTTGATCTTCTCGGCCAGCCACATGATTATCGCGGCGCCGGCGCAGTAGCAGACGATGAGCACGAGCTTGCCGAACCAGTTGATGCCGGAAACGAGCATGCCGTAGGAGTTCATGATCTGCATATAGCCGTAGGCGGTGATTATCGCCAGCACGACGGTCGCGTATCTTGTGATCGAGTTGATCTTCTTCCTGCCCTCTTCACCGTCCTTGGACAGCCGCTGAAGAGCGGGGATCGCGACGGTAAGGAGCTGGATGACGATCGAAGCCGTGATGTAGGGGGATACCGAAAGTGCAAACAGCGTTGCTTTTCCGAACGCGTCGCCCGAGAGGATGTTCATGTACTGAAGTATCGATCCCGCGGCGAAGGTGTTGAAGGAATCGAGCGCGGCCTTGCTGACGTAAGGAAGCGGGACTGAGGCGCCGAGACGGTAGATCAGAACGATGAGGAGCGTAAACAGCATTTTCGCTCTCAGATCTGTGATCTTCCAGGCGTTCTTAAAGGTCGCAAACATCCTTACACCTCCTCGGTGGTCCCGCCTGCAGCCTCTATTTTTTGCTTTGCCGCCGCCGAGAAACCGGCGGCCTTTACAGTAAGCTTACGGGTAAGCTCGCCACCGCCCAGGACCTTGAGCCCGTCGTATTCCTTCCGGATGATCCGTGCGGCGAGCAGGGTCTCGATATCGACGGTATCACCGTCCGCAAAGCAGTTGAGGTCGCTGACGTTTACAGTAGCGTAAACTGTCGCGAATCTCTTGTTGTTGAAGCCCCTCTTCGGAAGCTGTCTGTAGATCGGGAACTGTCCGCCTTCGAAACCCGGACGGACACCGCCGCCCGAACGGGCGTTCTGTCCCTTATGTCCCTTGCCCGCAGTCTTTCCGTTGCCGGATCCGACGCCTCTTCCCTTGCGGAAGGAAGCCTTCACCGAGCCTTCGGCGGGGCTGAGTTCATGAAGTTTCATTCTGCGTCCTCCTTTCGGTCGGCGTCCTCGACCTTCACGAGATGGGCGAGGATCCTGATTTTGCCGTCGAGCGCCGGACCTTCGGCGTGCAGTATGCAGTCGCCGATCTTGCGGAGTCCGAGCGACGCAGCGGTCGCTTTCTGATTGGGCTTGCAGGCGATGAGAGATTTTACAAGAGTGACTTTCTTCATCTTGACGCGCCTCCCTTTACGTCGTCGACGCTCAGGTCGCGTACCTTCGCGACATCGTTCGCCGAACGGAGTTCCTTAAGCCCTTCCATCGTCGCTCTGACGACGTTCACGGGGTTGTTGGATCTGAGGCATTTTGCGCGGATATTCTTGATGCCCGCGGCCTCGAGAACCATTCTCACCTTCGAACCGGCGATGATACCGGTACCGGGGGCAGCCGGCTTGAGCAGAACTCTGCCCGCTCCGAAGACGCCTGTCACCTGGTGAGGGATCGTGGTACCCTTGAGAGATACCGTGATCATGTTTTTCTTCGCGTCCTCGATCCCCTTGCGGATAGCTTCGGGGACCTCGGTCGCTTTTCCGAGTCCTGCTCCGACATGTCCGTTGCCGTCACCGACTACCATCAGCGCGGCAAAGCGGGCAACACGGCCACCTTTAACGGTCTTGGAAACACGGTTCAGTGCAACGAGGTTTTCGGTATATTCCTTTTCCTCGACATTGCTGTTTCTAAATGCCATTGTTTTGCTCCCTTTGAATGTTCAAATGTGTTTTTGAACAGTGTACAAACCGGATCCGGCCAAAATGTCGGTTCATTCAGAACTTCAGGCCGCCCTCGCGGGCACCCTCAGCCAGTTCCGATACACGTCCGTGATAAAGATAGCCGCCTCTGTCGAACACGACTTCGGTGATACCTTCCTTGATTGCTCTCTCGGCAACGAGTTTGCCGACTTTTTTCGCAGCCTCGCGGTTGCCGCCGTTCCCGAAATCCTTTTCGTAGGACGAAGCGGAAACAAGAGTGACGCCTTTGACATCGTCGATGATCTGCGCGCTGATGTTGTTGATCGAGCGGTAGACAGCCAGTCTCGGTCTTTCGGCCGTTCCGGATATCTTGGCTCTGACTCTGATGTGTCTCTTCTTGCGCGCGAGGTTCTTATTCTTCTTTGATACCATCTGTACGCACTCCTTTCATCATTTGGCCTTGGCGGACTTGCCGGCCTTGCGGCGGATCTTTTCGCCGGCATATCTTATGCCGCTTCCGTGGTAGGGCTCGGGAGGTCTCTTTCCGCGGATGACGGCGGCCAGCTGACCGACCTGCTGCTTGTCCGCGCCTTTGACCGTGATGAGGATCGGGACGACCTTTTCGGCGACCTCGAAGGTTATTCCTTCGGGCTGGGGAATGGTCAGTCTCTGCTGGGGCATTCCGTTCACGAGCGAATGTCCGACCCAGAGAAGAAGGTTCTTGTTCTGGACCTGGGCTCTGTAACCGGTGCCGTGGATCTCGAGGGTCTTCGAGAAGCCCTCGGAAACACCGACGACCATGTCGTGGACGAGCGATCTCGAGAGACCGTGAAGGCTCTTGATCTCCTTCTCGTCAGAACTGCGCTCGAGGGTAACTCTGCCGGTCTCGACGTTGACCTTGATGGCGGGGTTGATCTTCTGGCTGAGCGTACCGAGCTTCCCTTTGACGGTGACGACGTTCATGTCGTCGACCTTGACTTCGACGCCCGCGGGGACCGCGATGGGCATTCTTCCTATTCTTGACATCTCACACAGCCTCCCCGATTACCATACGAAGGCGATGACTTCGCCGCCGACCTTTTCTCTTCTGGCCTGCTTGTCGGTCATGATGCCCTTGGACGTTGAAACTATGGCGATGCCGAGTCCGTTCATGACCCTGGGCATCTCGTCGCAGCCGGCGTAGATGCGGAGACCGGGCTTGGAGACCCGGCGGATGCCGCGGATGACCTGCTGCTTCTTGCCTGTGTACTTCAGGGTGACGCGGATGGTGCCCTGCTTGCCGTCGTCGATCACTTCGTATCCGCCTACGTAGCCTTCGGCGGCGAGGATGTCGACAATCGATTTCTTCATGTTCGATGCCGGGATGTCAACAGTTGCATGCTTCGCGTTGCTGGCGTTTCTGATCCTGGTGAGCATATCGGCAATAACATCTGACATTTGCATTTTGTTTAACTTTCCTCCATGTGCAAGTTAATTAATCTTGCTGCCGTTCGCTGACGGCGGGGTATCGGCGGTTAAACTCGGCGGGTCGCCGGGTTTCCTGCCGGTATCCGGGGTTTTCGGACTTTCTGTCCGCGGTCCTTACCAGGATGCCTTTCTGACACCGGGGATCTCGCCCTTGTAGGCCAGATTCCGGAAGCAGATGCGGCAGATCCCGTATTTGCGGAGATAGGCGTGCGGCCTTCCGCAGATCCTGCAGCGGTTATACGCACGGGTGGAGAACTTCGGCTCCGCCTGCTGCTTGAGGATCATAGCTTTCTTTGCCATCTTGACCTCCTCCTTATTTTGCGAAGGGAGCGCCGAGCGCGATAAGCAGCTCGCGGGCTTCCTCATCGGTGTTCGCCGTGGTCACGAAGCAGATGTCCCTGCCGCGGATCTTGTCGCCCTTGTCATATTCGATCTCGGGGAATATACGCTACTCCTTG
>JAEEGL017250127.1_pt1 | contig 34100 bp, 14 predicted proteins | sample 9134231 | NCBI WGS metagenome assembly JAEEGL01 (sample SAMN16246548, study PRJNA631951) | gut metagenome | biome: gut microbiome; feature: rumen; material: fiber-attached | host: Bos | place: Iran: Karaj | collected 2018-10 | reverse complement strand
TTGGGGATTGGGGATTGGGGATTGGGCCCAATCCCCAATCCCCAATCCCCAATCCCCAATCCCCATGATGATGACAATATTAATGAAACAAATAAAATAATAAAAATACAAATTTTTTTAAGTAATTTATATAGTAAAAGATATAATATATAAAACTCATAAAAAATCTCAATATATTAATTAAAAAAAAAAAATCATTAATAAGTATAATGTCAAAGGCAATTGGAGATCAATTAAATTTCACTGAAGAAAAAAAAATTGGTTTAAATTCATCATTTGATAGTGAAGCTTCATTTTCAAGTACAGAAGAATTGGAAATGGAATCAGAAAATGAAGAAATTGAAAATTTACAAAGAATTGCAACTTCAATTTCTTTTTTTTTATCAGAATTAATAAATGAGAATTTAAAAAATAATGAAATCAATAACTCAGAAAGTGATATATTTACTATCAAATCATTACCAAAACTTTCAATTTCTGATTATTTAAATCGTATTATACTTTATTCAAATATAGAAGAAAATACTTTAATATCTGCTTTAATTTATATTCATATTATTTCAAAAATAAAACCGATAACAAAATATAATATTCACAAAATTTTGTTTACTTCAATTTTAATATCCCTTAAATTTAATGAAGATGGAATTTATAAAAATAATTATTATGCAGAAATTGCAGGAGTTTCAACTGAAGAATTATTAGTATTAGAAAATGAGTTTTTAATACTAATTAATTATAAATTATTTATTAGTGAAAAAACTTTTGATACTTATAAATTGGCTTTAGTAAAAATTTAAAATTCAAAATATAAATAATGAGAAATTTAATCTTATTACTCTGTATATATGTATTTATTCTTTAAAAGATTTAATAATGTTTTTATTGACTAAGTATTATATAATATGAGGTTTGACATTGGTTATTAAATTTAAAATAATAGAATTGGATATAGAATTGAAAAAAATGTAAATAAATGTAATTTTTCTTTTTCTTTTTATCCAAATAAATATAAATAAGATTAATATTTGAAATATCTATATATATATATAACATTCTTTAACTAAATTTATTAATAATTTTAATTTGTTATTATTTAACTTTCTAAATATTATTCCTTTTCTAAAATATCAGAAATCACCTTGTTTTGGAATAAAATTTGATTGAGAATTTATTTATTTTTTCATCTTTAATAGTTTTAACAAAAAATATTTAAAAATAAAACACATATATTAAATTTTTATTTTTTCATTTTCCTTTCCTTTAATTTAACATTTATCTTTTTGAACAAAAATCTTTTTTTTTCTTATATCTATTTTTATTTTAATTTTTTATAAAATAAATCTCTTCCAATTCAAATAATTTATAACTTAATTAAATAATTTAATAACTTATTGTACATTAATAAAAAAACTTAACAAAATGAAATCTGATCTTCCAAATATTTTCTATACTCAAAAACCAATATTATCAGAAGGTAATGTAGAAAATCGTTTAAATGCACATCATTTTTCTTTAATGCTTAAAAAAATAAAAAATAGACAACAAATTCCTTTAACAAGTAAAAGTGTTTCTATAGGAAGAATTCATAATACGGATTCAAATGAACTTTTAGAAATGGAAGAAGAAGAAAAAAAATTAAATTTAATGAATGTGAAATCACTTGTTAAAATATATGAAAGCAATGCTATAAATATATTAGATAAAATAAAAGAAGAATCTAAAAATCCAAACGTTAAATTTCCTGTTGATAAAAGATATGGTTTTGCTCAATTTGAAAATACAAATTATGTAGAAAAAGATTGTATGAAAGGTTTCTTTAATAAATATCAAAAATTTAAAATCTTAAATAGAAAACAACCAATAAGTAAAATTACTCCTTCTTTTGCTTTTATTAAATCTTCAAATGAACAAAAAATTATTCCAAATCCTTTAGGACTTTTAAGAAGAAATGGAAATGGAAGAATTTTAAGAATGAATTATCAAAAAGTTGGAGATAATTATGCTAAATGTCTTGGAAATTCATTAAGATATTCTAATCATATAAGTTCTATTGAATTAGCTAATAATAGATTAAGTGCTAATGGTACTTCTTTTATCTTAAAATCTATTAATGAAAATCAAGAATTATTACCTCAAATTAAAGACATTGATTTAAGTGAAAATAAAATTTATGATGATGATATTAATGAATTAATTAATTATATTAATGATTCTAAATGTAATTTAGAAAATTTAAATTTATATGGAAATTTATTAGGAGATGAAAATATTAAATTAATATCTGATGCTCTAGGAAAATATACTTCTTATAAATTAATAAATTGTAATTTAGGTTTAAATAATATTACTGATGAAAGTATTCCTAATATTTTAGAAATGTTAACTTCATGTAATGCTCTTTTAACTTTTAATTTAAGTCATAATAAAATATCAAATAATTTAGCAGCTCAAATAATAAAGAAATTAAAATCCCATCGTGAATTAAAAGTATTAGATTTATCTTGGAATAATATAGGAAATAATTTTTCAAAGCCAATAATATATGAAGAATTAGTAAATCAAAATTTAAATGATCCAAACCGAGTTTTTAATAATCATATTATAAATGAAAGTTTAAAAAGTTGTAAATTTAATTTTAGAAGAAATCCACTTTTGCCTCCTTTAGATCAAAAAAATGTGAAAAAAGATGATAAAAAAGATGCAGAAAAACCAAAAGTAACAGAACCAAAAAAAATAAAAGAACCAACTCAAAATCCATCTCCATTTGCAGTTGAATTAGGAAATTATTTCAAAGAAAAAAATATATCTTTAGTTCATTTAGATATATCACATAATAATTTATCATCAATTGATTGTGAATTATTAGTAAATCAAGCAAAAGATAATCATATTATTTTAGGAATGCATGTTGATGGTAATGAAATGAATATTGATGCTTTAGGCTTTCTTCATCCTTTATATTCTAAAGAAGATACATTTTTCGCAAATAGTCAATTATCTTATCCTTTAAGTAAAAGTTATAATTTAAGAAAAACTCATATTGATAAAGTTAGAAATTTAAGAGGATTAAATAAATGTTGGATTTGTGATGGTTATAAAGAAATTGAATTTAATTTTATTCCAAAAGAACCTATTTTAGATACTAATAATCATATTGTAAAAATACATTTAAATTTTGATGATTATAAACCTTTTGATATGCTTTGTTTAGGAAGTAAATATCAAATTGTTAGAATGTGTCCTCCAGGGGAAATTCAGTATTTTTTCACTGTTGATACTATTCCTGTTGAAGAAGAAGGTGAAAGTTCAAATAATGAATATTTTGAATTAAATGAAAAACGATATTTTAATATTACTTATGATAATGAATATATGGAAGAATTAAATAATATTAGAGCTAAATTACTTTATGAAAAAAGACAAAACGATGAAGAAAAAGAAAAAAAATTAATGGAACAAGGTATTTTTGAAGAACAAAAAGAAGAAGAAATCAAAGATCCTAGAAAAAAAGTTTTATATACTCAACCAAGTAGTAATGAAGTAATTACAGTTACAGTAAAAAAAATATCAAAAAAAACAATAAACGTAAATAGAAATGTAGTAGATGAAAATTATATTAAACAACTTAGATTTTCAGAGCCAAGACCACTTAAAATAATAAATAAATTTGTCAAACCAAGAACACCTTGGATTTTCCCTATATCAATATGGGCATATTATGACTATGATTATGAAGGAGATAGTGAAGAATATATAGATCAATGCTTTAATTTTGATTTTGAAAGATGTTTATTTAATAAAGATTTTAAAGATCCTGCTCAATTAGAAGAATTAAGAAAAATGTTAAGAGTAAGATACAGAGATATAATAGATTGTTATAAATATTATGCTTCAATGAGTGGATTTTCAGTTTGGCAAATAACTCAAAATTCATTAACTGAATTTATAAATAAATGTCCTGGAATGTGTGATAAAACATATGATATAAATAATATATATTTAACTCAAAAAGTAGTATGTGCAAATTCTTATGATATAAATGATAGAAAAAAAAATAATAATAAAAACTTAAGTGATAATATAGTAAGACATCAATTTATGAATTTATTAGTAAAAGCAGCAAAAGATAAATATGTAACATGTTTAAAAACAACAACAGATGTATTAGAAGCAACAAAAATGGCATTTGAACAACATTATGATCCAGCAATTAAAGGATTTGAATATAATAAATGGAGGATGGAAAGATATTATAATGAACCAGTAGATTATTTTTTAAAAGCATATCTCCCAATATTAGATGCATTATATATGTCATGGGCAAAACAAAAAGGACCACGTAAAAAGGATGTTTGGATGGTATGTGATGAATTTAATAATTTAATTCAAAGTTTTGTGGATGTTAATGAATACCCAGTTAGAGATAATCCATTGATATTTAATTATGCTATTAGATTGCAAGTAAATGAAATATATACTGATAAACATTTAAATATGTTATTACCTGAATTTTTAGAAGCTTTATGTAGAGCTGTTGATAAAGCAAGTCCTTATCCTCCTGGAGATAATCCTGATGATTGGCCTAAAGAAAAAAGAGCAGCTCAACCTCTTGTTAATAAATTAGAAAATATTATTGGGAAACTCATTAAATTAATTACTCATCCTGATTATAAAGTTTTAAAAGAAAAATTCCCTACTCCTGAAATTGATCCTGCTACTGGATTATATAAATTAAATTATGATAATCCATTTTATCAAGGTTATATTATTAAAATTAATGCTAGGGATGCTAGAAGAAGAGCTACTAGGAAAAGTACTCAATTGAGAACTGAAATTAATAAATTGGATTTAGGAGAAACTGAACCTCCAAAAATTGAAGCTGAGTTAAATTTAATTAATCATGATGATTTGATGGATGATAAAAATGAAGAAAAAAATACTTTGGAAGATAATCAAGAAAATAATAATGAAAATAATGAAATTGTTGTTCCTGATGTTAAAGGTGAGGAAGAAGTTAAAAATGAAGATAATAATGATAATTTGAAAAGTGGAAATAATGATAATAATGAGAATTTCCAAGAAATTGAAGTTGCTTATATGGATGAAGAAGAAGTTGATATTAAATAATTAATTAACAATTATTTTAATAAGAGTAAATTTGAGATATTATTATTTATTTCTTATGAATATTATTTTAACATAAATATCATTCTTAAAAAATAATTATTTTTTCTTTTTTCAAAATAATTTATCCTCTTATAATTCATATTTAATAAATTATTTTCAGTTCAATTTAAAAAATCAATTTTACATAATTTTATTTTAATGAATATAATCATATTAAAAATCATAAATATAATAATCTAATTAAACAAAACTCATGTAACATTTATAAGAATGTTCAAGTAAACACAAATATAAATTTATAAAACTGTTTTATTAGTAGAATAAATGTTATTTAAACGAATCCCTATTATTTGAAGATCAAAAAATACTTGATTATGCTTTTCAGATAAACATAATTTTTTTAGAAAAATTATAGGTTTAATTTTACCATGTTTTTTATTAATTACAGTATTTTTTATTCTATAAGCAAAAAACTCAAAAAATTTCTAAAAATATCAAAAAATAAATAGAATATAAAAAAAATATTAATATAATAATAAAATAAAGATTTAAATAACAAAAATAATCTCCAAAAAAAGAACATTTTCTTTTTTGATTAATGTGTTTGTGAACTTTAAGAAAATTTCATTTCAAAATGATAATAATTATTTAAATCATGAGTTAAAAAATTATATACAAATGAAGAACTTTCGAATAATGTTTATCTTGTTCAAGTTTGCAAAAAAATGATTATTTTTAAAAACTAATAATAAAGAAAACAAAATAATACTTTATTAATTTTAAACATGGATTTATTTTCTTTATTATTTATATATATTGATTTTTTTTCTTGAATATATTAAATTTGAATTAAAATTTTTTAAAATTAAAATATGAAGAATAAATTTGATTTCGACTTTTTATTTTTGTAATTTAAATAATTAATTGTTTCAAAAACTAATCTGCACTTTTTTCATCAATTATTTATTATTAAATGTTATTTTAAGTTTATTATAACTAATATTAGTATTTATTATTTTAATAATTGATCTTATCAATTTCTCTTTTTACAACATTCAATTCGTTTTTATTTAATTCCTTCAACAACATTAAAACACAATTTAAAACATTACTATTTCCTTTATTTTGATTAGAATAATTTCCATAATCTCTATTATCATCTCTTGTCTTATTTTTATTGAAATCTTCAGAATAATAATCATCTCTCATAACTTTACTAGAATGTCTTTTATTACTTCTATAATCCTCATCATTTCTTCTCATTTCATTTTCATATCTCTCTCTTTCTTGATAAGTTGGAGCCTTTCTAACTTTACTTTTCCCTGTAATATAATCATCAAAATCTCTTTGGTCAAAATCATCATCATATTGATTATTATATTTATTATTATTGTTATTATTATTATTATTGTTATTATATTGATTATTATTATTATATGGATTTCTTTCTTGTACACTTCTTCTATTATTATTATTACCACTATTATTAATGTTATTACTTCTTTGATTATAGTTTTCTTCGTTGTAATTATATTTATTATTATTATTGTTGTTTTGATAATCATCAGGAGGCTCATCATAATCATTATTTTTTTTATTTTGAGGAAGCGCATTTGAAATTCCTTTTTCAGCATTAATTCTTTCTTCTTCAGTTATCATAATATCATCTAATTTAACTAATTGTGGAAGAGCACTTATAACAATATTTCTGTAATTTGGATTGTCACAAATCGGATTTTCACTTAACCATAAAATTTTCAAATTGTCACAGTCCATTAAATATTTAATTTCATTTAAATCTGTGATCATATTATTTCTTAAATATAATTCTCTTAAATTAGGTAATCCTGCAAAAGCTTTTAGAGTTCTTATTTTATTTACACTTAAAGATATTATTTCTAAACTTGGCATTTCTTGAAGAAGGGAAACATCATCTAAATTTGTTCCCCATAAGTTTAAATTTTTTATACTTCCCAAACGATCGCTTCTTATTTTTTGAACTATTAATTCACGAGTTAGTTTTTTGGACATATTTTTATATTATTATATTTTAGAAAAGAAAGATAAGAGTTTTTTAATAAATTTATAAAAATTTAATTTAATAATATTTTTACTTTTGTTTTTTAATAAAAAAAATATATTAATAAAAAAATTATTTTGAATCATCCAAAAAAAACTCAGAAATGAAAAATTATGATTATATTATAAATTTTAATTAAATAAATTATCTTTTTTGTTCATTTTTAATAGTGAAAAAAATTGAAGATAATAAATAAAAGTTAGATAAAGGATTATGCACTAACTTTATTATTAAATATTCCAAATCTCCTTTATTGAAGTTTATATTTAGTACGAAAAATTAAATATGAATTTAAATTATCTGTTAAATAATTGGACAAAGATTTTTAAAAATATATGATAATGAGAATAATAAATTATTCAAAGCAAATACTAAATAATGAAGAGAATATAATCCTTTTATTCAAATAATAATAATAATTATATTTTTCATTCTCTACCCTTATAAATGTATAACATAATTTAAATCTATTTTTTAAATTTTTTTGAAAAACAAAAATAATAAAAAAAAAAAAGAAATTGAATTTGTTAAAAAATTAAAAAATAACACTTAATATTTTTAAATTTATGAAATTTCTTATTTTAATTTACACTCATTCCTATTTTATAAAATCTAATTAATAATAGTATAAATAAATATATTTTTCATATTTTCAAAAAAATAAAATATTCCCCAAAAACAAATTTAATATACAAAAATTAAAAATTAAATAAAAAAAAATAAAAACAAAAAAATATGCAAAGCAAATATGAAGTTTTAGGAGTAGTAGGGGAAGGAGCCTATGGAATAGTATACAAATGTAAAAACAAAGAAACAGGTAAATTCGTGGCTATAAAAAAATTTAAAGAAACAGATGATGACTTGGTAAAAAAAACAATGAAGCGTGAGCTTCGTATGCTTCAGCAGTTGCGTCATCCGAACATAGTAGACTTTCGTGAGGCATTTAAGAGAAAAGGAAACCTTTTTCTAGTATTCGAGTTCGTAGACCGTAATCTCCTCGAATTATTACAGACAAAGCCAAATGGTCTTGATCCTAACCTGATCCGTCACTTGATTTACCAACTCTGTAAATCAATAGCATACCTCCATACACAAGATGTAATTCACAGAGATATCAAGCCAGAAAATTTACTTGTAGATAATGATATGAATTTAAAAGTATGTGATTTCGGTTTCGCAAGGAAAGTACTTCAAGGACAAGGAGGATTGACTGATTATGTAGCCACTCGATGGTATAGAAGTCCTGAACTACTCCTTACTAATGGAGTTTATGGTCCTGGAGTTGATTATTGGGCTGCTGGCTGTATTATGGGAGAACTTACTGATGGAAACCCTATGTTTCCTGGAGAGAATGAAACTGATCAACTTATTTGCATTGAAAAAGTTCTTGGGAATTTACCCCAGGAACAAGTTAATATGTTTTATAGTAATCCTATTTATAATGGAAAGGTTTTAAAAAGTGTCAATAAACCTGAGACTTTAGAAAGAAGGTATATGGGGAAGTTAAGTAAAGTAGCAATTAGTTTTATGAAAGGATTACTTGAAATGGATCCTAAGAAAAGACTCAATGGAGATAATGTTTTTAAGCATCCTTATTTTAAGTGTTATGAAGGAGACAAAGGAGAAAGTAAAGAAAAGGAGAAAGAGAAAGAGAAAGAAAAGGAGAAAGAAAAGGATAAAGAAAAGGAAAAGGAAAAAGAAAAAGATATTAATCAAATTACTTCTCGCTCTAAGGAAAAAATTAATAATAATTTTAACAGTAATAATAATAATACTAATAATAATAACAATAATATTGGTTCTCCCATGCAAATTAAAATTAAAAAAGAAGGAAAAAAGAACAATGAAAATGAGAATAATAATAATAATAATAATCAAAAAAATATTACTACAATTAATACTACAAATATTAATATTATAAATGTTAATTCTTTTAATGCTGTGACTCAAGAAAATAATAAATTAAATCCAAATCAATCAATTAATTTCACTCCATTAAAAAACAATCAAAACAATCAAAAACCATCAGTAACAACAATAAGTTTTAATAATACATTAAATTCTTTTAAACCAAATAATACTACAAATAAATTTAAAAAAAAAGAAAAAAATCATATGAATAATTCTTCAAATAACACAGGGTATTTTAACAATAAATTTAAACAAAATCAAGGTTCATTTAAAGAATTAGAAATGTATAAAACTTATTTTAATCAAAATAATAAAAATGACATTTATAACTTTAATATAAATACTCAATTTGGTACTCAGAGAGTAAATTACAAAAGTCAAAATAAAAATAATGGAATTATTTATGAAGAAGCAGAATATCAAGAGTATAGTAATTCAAGTTCGAAAAATAAATTTACAAATATTAATTTTAATAATAATAATATAAAACATAAAAAAAATAATCAAGGATTTGGAAGTTATTCTATGTATGGGAATTTTGGAAATTATGGTAAAAAAAATAAATTTTCATTACCTTCTTTGGGAAATAATAAAAAAGCATTTTAGGTTATTTTTTTATTTTTTCTTTCTGATTTTTAATTTTTTATTTTTTTTATATATTTTTTTATTATATATTAATTATATTAATAAATATATCATTATTTTTTAAATTTTAAAATCATAAAAAATTGGAATTAGAAAAACAATGAAAATTGTAATTTAAGTTTAAAATTATATTAAATTAATTAACTGAGTTAAATCTAAAATTAAATTTGTTTTTCAAAAAACATTTTTTTTTGTTTTTGTTTACTTCTTTTTTATTCATTTTTATTATGAGTACATATATTTTTAACATATTTTTATTATATTATAGTGAATTTAATTATTTGAAACTTATATTTTTTTAATTTATAAAAATATAAATTTCATTTATAATATATTTTACAAATATTACTATAAATTAATTTAAACATTTTTTCATTCTTCCTATTTAAGAAATGAAACATTCTATTAATTATCAAAGGGATAATCATATTTTATAAATAAAACACATTACCATAATATAAACAATCTTTCGGTTAAAAATATATATCTTTTCAAAATCACTTAAAAAACTAAAAATTAACAAACAAATTATCCATTTCATTACTCTTCATAAAATTTTCATCAATATCACTCGCACTTTGTGAAATACTAGTTTTCATGAAATTTAAAAGTGATACATTTTCTTTTTTAATTAAATCATAAACATTTTCAATAATAACATTATTCTCAGGTTTAAAAGGTGCTTCGAAATTATGTTTTAATAATCCATCAAAATCAAAATTTTTAAAAAAAATATGATTTTTAATCATATTAAAACCAGAAATTCTATTACTGGGTATTTTATTTAAAAGGCATTTAAGTAAATTATTAAAACTTTCATTGATTTTAACCGAAGGTAAATGAAGATTATTTTCAATAATATCTTGATAAATATCATTTATAGAATCATTACCATAACCAAAAGGGACTCTCCCATAAAAGATTTCATATAATATAACTCCAACAGACCAAAAATCAACATCAAAAGAATAAGGTTTACTTAAAATTACTTCTGGTGACATATAATGTGGTGTTCCTGTTATTGTATTTGTATAATTTGTATCCTTTAATATTTTAGCCATTCCAAAATCAATTACTTTAATAAATCCATTGGAATCTATCATTAAATTATCTGGTTTTAAATCTCTGTGTATTATCTTCTTTTTTGATAAGTAATTTAATACTAAAAATAATATTCCTCCTAAAAATTTAATTTCTTGTAAATTACGTAAATTTTTATTGTCTTTTAATTCTAAATATTTTCTCATGTTTATTCCATTTATATATTCCATTAAGAAAAATAAATAATCTCTCGTTTTAAATGTGTCATTTAATCTTACTATATATGGATGTTCTATTTGAGACATTATTGTTTTTTCGTTTAAAATTAAAGAAGCATATTCTTTATTTTCTGACATTGCATTTATTTCTGTTGATTTTAAAGCAAATAAATTTTTTTTATTATGTACTAAATATACTTTTCCAAAAGAACCTCTTCCTAAATCTTTTATATAATATAAATTATTTAGAGAAATTGATAAATCATTTTTATCAATTATTTTCCTTAATCTTAAATAAAAATCACTTTTATTTACAATTTCATTATAATTATCTTTATCAAGATAAAATAAAATAGCTTGGCTTCCTTTACATATAAAATTAGTTTTTTGATTATAATTTGAAATATCTGAAGTAATATCTCCAAATGATTGACCTTTAGATAATTGTTTTAAATTTACCCCATTTATATTTAAATTAACTTCTCCATTAAATATATAAAAAAATTGATTTGATTTAGGACCATCCTTTAAAATAATTTGTCCTTTTTTAAATTTTTTTTCTTTTAATATATTCATTAACTGGAACATCTTATAAGGACTTAAATATCTAAATAAAGAAATATTTCTAAATGATTGAATTAACTCAAATGGATCTAATTTATAAATACTAAAAAGATTATTTGTTAAAATGGTTGGTAATATTTCATACCAATCACATTCAAAAATTATTGATTCATCTCCTATTAAATTATACATTATATTTACATCTGTTGTTACTGAATCAGTATTAAATTTTCCTGTGATTAATCTATTTTTATTTTTTTTTTGAATTAATTCTAAAATATTACTAATATCTGGTGCTAATTTTTTACTTTTAATCACTGTTCCAGAAATAGGTAAAATAATTTTTTTTTGATTTCTTGCAACAATAGTATCATTATAATAAAATTTTAATTGGAAAAAATGATAAAGACTATTTATTATTTGTTTAGTAAAACAATAAGATAAAAATTCATCATTTTTAATTGCATCATTAAATAAATCATAAACAAATTTTTGAACGAATTTTTCACCAATATATAAAAACATATTTTCATAACTAATTTCAATAAGAGAACATTCATTTTCTGAATAATATTCATATAAAGATTCAATAGAATTAAATAAACCAATTTCACCAAAAATTTCACCTTCACTTATATCTTTAATAATAATATCATTTCTTTTAGCTTTAATATCTCCAAATATTATATAATAAATATTTTCCATGAAAGAATCACATTCTACTATTGTAGTATGTTTATGATAATTTATAATAGGACAAACTTTAACTAATTTATTTAAAGATTCATCATTAATAAAAGCAAAAAAAAAATGTTTTTTTAAATGCCAAAATTTTTCTTCATTTTGCTTTTTTTCATAATCATTAATATATTTTCTATATTTTTCTAAAGATAATTCAAATAAATAACATCTTCCAACTGCTTTAATATAACATTTTTGTTTAGAATTATTTAATAAAGATTGAGTTCCTATTCCATTTAATTTAGTTAATTCATAAATCTCATTATCAATTGCATATTCAATTTTTCCTTTTTCAATAACATAATAAAAATCTCCAAAATTAGATTTATTATCAAAAAAAATAACATTATCTTTTATTCTTTTATGTATTAAAGTATTTAAAATCATGTTTATAAAACTTTCATCCATATCATTAGTTATTAATTCATTTTCATATAAAACTTTAATTATTAAATCTTTTTGTTTTGATGTTATTTCTTTATTTATTATTTCTATTGGAAGATGTTTTTTCTTCTCTTTTGGAGTTTGAGGTGAAATTGAAATTGAAATTGATTTTAATTTACTTTCTGAATCTAATTTTAATTTAGAATTTGTTTCAATTAAATTACTATCTTTTAATTCATTTTCTTTTTGAGTTTTATTATCACAATTCAAATTAAATAAACTTTTTTTTTTATTTGGTGGTACTAAATATATTTTTTCTTCTTGGTTTTTATTTGATTTTAAACTACTATTTTTACTAAAGTTTTTATTTGAATTTAAAGATAATTTTTTTTGATATAAAAATTTGTCTTTAAAACGATTATCCATTGGAATTGCAAAAGATCTTCTTCTATTTTTAATATTCTTTATTTTTAATGAAGCTTTTATATCTATTTTATTTTTTATTTTTTGATTTGTTGAGAATCTACTTACTCTTTTTCCTGAACTTTTTTTAACTAAATTTTTGGTTATTTCATTATTTTCTCCATCATCTATTGTTATTTCTAAATTATTATTATTGTTTTTAGATTCCTCTTTGTTTAAACTTTTATTTACATTATTCAAATAATTTTCTATTGTAATTACTCTGGATTGATTTATTTTTAAATTATTACAACAAGAATTACCCATAATTCTTTTTCTTTACTACTTTTTAATTTTTGATTATTTAATTAATTTAAATTAATTTAAAAATTTACAAAAAACATTAATTCAAATATTTCATCAAAAGTAATTCTTCAATTATTATTATTTTAAAGAAAAAATTATCTAAATACTCTTATCTATTAATAAATAGTTTAAGTTTCAAGTCTTTCTTTTTCAAAAAATTATTTAATTAAAAAAAATTTATGTAAATATTGGGTTATTGGTCAAATAAATAAAAAAAGAAAACAATACAATTATTTTATTTGATATCATAACTAACAATTTTAGATACTTTATCTCTTTAATAATTTTCAAATAATTAAAATAAATTAATATACAAAATATTTGCTCAATCATTTTTTAATTAAGATTGTAGAAATATGAATTATTTATTATTTATAATTATTATTATTGTCTAATATAATTTTTCTATAAATTAAATATATTCAATAATTTGTCACTGTTTATTTAAAAAATCAAATAAAGTAATATTGAAATTCATTCTTTATAAATATTCTTTGAAAATAATTAATAAAAAATATACTAGAATAACCAATTTAAATGGTTAAATAATTATATTAATTATATTTTTCTATTATTAATCTTTCTTCTCATCAATTATTCATTTATCTTGTTTATTATCTTTAAAAAAATGACTAAAGAAGAAAATATTAAACAATATATTAAATATTTTAATTCATTTTTTTTTATTTATTTTAAGTTAAGATTTTTATAATCAGAATTCAATCAATCACCAATTTTAAGGTCTGACCGCCCGATCGAATTGTCATCATATAATCTTAACTTAGAAGAAAGAAAAATAAATTTTCCTTAATTTATCTTCTTAATTAAGATATTGTTAAAAATTTATTCCTTTTAACATTTTTATATCTTTAAAAAATTAAATAAATATAATAAAAAAAAATAATAAACAATTAAAATACTCTTCATAATTTTTTAAAGAAATAAAATATATTTAAACCTAAGAAAACAAAATATTCTTTTTTTATCCAATAAAAAAAATGAATTTTTATTCTTTATTTATAAGTATATTTTCTTTTATTTTTAAAAGAATAAGTTTCAACATTCCTCAAAGTACTTTTATCAAGCATACTTTGTCCATTATCTTTAAAATATAAAGTAATTCCAAAATCACTTTCACTTTTTCCTCCTAAAATTAATTTTCTAAATTTATCAGCAACACTATTTTTAATTTTATCATATTTAAAGTAATTAAACCAAATTTCAATAATAGTTTCTCTTCCTCTTAAACTTAATACAGCACCAAGAATATGAGGTTCATCAAATTGTTCTCCTATTAAAGCAAAAATCACTTTTTCCCATTTAAAATTGATTTCTTTCATATCTTCAGTTCTTTTAAATCTTAATAACCAACATCCTGAATCAGGACAACTTTCCCATAAAGGTTGATAACCTTTTTTAAATATTCCTATATCTGTATTCTTTTCTAATTCATTTACTGGTTTAATATACATATAATATTTATAAAAGTCATTTAAATTGTCAAATTCAGCAAATTTTGTTAATCTTTCTGAATAAGGAATATGATGGTCTTGTTCTTTACGAGAGGCATAATAAAAATTCCATACTGAATTTAATTTTAAAGGAGTTAACTCTTGTTCTGTCATTTTTTTTTATTATTTTTTAATGAATTTTTTATTATTTTTTTAAAAAATTTTTTTTTAATAAATAAAAAATTTTATAGTTTATAAGTTTAAATATAATTTTTAGTTATATTTTCTATCATACTTGAAAAAATTGAGAGGATAATTTCCTTTTATGTTATAATTATTGCTATTGTAATATTTTTTATTTGTTAATGATGTATAATTATGATTATAATTTTTTGAATTGTTACTATATATATTTCCAATATTTATATTAATATTATTATTTATTATTATTGTTGAGGGATTATTCTTTTTTAAAAATGTATGAGAATTGTTAGTCATGTTAAATATTTGATGAGTTTTATTTAAATAATTATCATTTGTTCCTTTTAAATTTCCATAATAATAATTATTATTATTAAATGTAGAATTTATATTATAATTATAATTATATGGTTTATATGAGTTCATGGTTCTTAGTTTACTAGTAAATAAATTATTATTATTAATATATAAACTTGATGTTAATGTTTTTTGAGAATCAGTTTTATATGAATTTGTTAAAGACGAAAAAGTAGATTTTGATATTAATTTTTTTTCTGATTTATTTTCTGAACTTTGTTGTCTGTTTATAATAGAACTTATAAAATTTTTTGATTTATGATTATTTCTTGAATTTAATAAAGCATTTTCTTTATATGTATTTATTATATTTCTTGGAGAATAATATTCATGTTGCTTAAAAATTAATGCACTTATTTCTTTTTTTATATCTTTTTTATTTTCTTTTTCATCTACTTTATTTAAGATTTTTCCTATTTCTTTATATTCATTTTCATTTTTATAATTTATTTTATAAATTCTTTCAAAAATTTCACTTAAATAATCTTTTTCAAAATCTTTTTTAATTATTTCTTTTATGGTTTTTTCAAAAATAAATATCGCTAAAAAACAACTATTAAACTTTAAACTAAGATCTTTATTAATAATTTCATCTAAATAATCTCTAGATTTAATATATATTTTTTCTAAAATTTTTTTATTTTTTAAATCATCATTTAAATCTTCAAATTGTTCTTGGACAATAATTCCATGACAAAAGAAAAAAGAAATAAAATCATAAATAGTATAATAATTTAATTTATATTTTAATAATTGTAAAGATAAAACTTCATATTCTAAAAGTTCATCAATAGTAATATGTTGAATATAAAAATTAGATATATCAAATGCTTTTATATAAGAAGTTAAATCTGGAATTATTGGATCATTTTCACAATATTTTGAAGAAATTAATAAACAACTTAAAGATAATTTATCATAATTTACTTTCTTATTATTTATTAATTCTATTGATTCTTCATTTGAAAAAATTATGTCTAAAAGATAAATTGCTAAAAAATAAGTTTGAGACTTAAAATTCATTCTAGTTGAAATTTTATGAATTAAACTTATTAAATTTTTTCTACTATTTAAATAAACTTTATCAATTTTTTCAAAATTATTATTTTTATAATTATCTATTGTATTTTCATACATTCTTTTTCCTATTTCACTTGGTGATAATTCAATTTTATAATTATATTTTTGATGTTTTAAACATTTAATTTCATTTGAATAGATTACTGAACATTTTTCACAATAGTTTGCATCAATAAAAATATTAATAGTATGTTGGTTATCTTTTATTTTTTGTTCATTTTTATTTTCAGTATCAGTAGGATTAATTTTATTTTCATTCAATTCTATAGACATTAAAACAATTAAAAAAATTAATTAATGTCATTAAATTAAATTATTTTTTTCTTTTGTTTACATAATTTCATAATTATATTTTTTAAATTTTTATGAAGATAAAAATGAGGTTATTAATTATCTTTGTTTATTAATAAAATAAAAGATATTAAAAATATTAATATTAATAAATCATTTATTTAAAAATAATATATTGTAAATTTGTTTTTGATTAATTTATTTTTAAATTTTTTTCATAATTTATTTAAATAATAAAAATCACTTTGAATTATTTTAATCAAAAGTTTTATAATAAAATATAAAAATGAAGAAGTAAATATATTAAGAAAATTTTTAATTTCTCTAATTCCTTGATTATCCTTTTTCTTTTCTTCTTTCTTTCCTGAATAATTCTTAGAATAATAAAATTATTCCATACTTTCTAATAAGTTTAAATTTATTGTTTTCCTATTCTTTTAATTCATTCTTTAATTTATCTCTTTATTCTTTCATTATCTCACATTCATTTATAACATGTTTAATATTATTATCTTCTTTCTTACATAATACACATTTCTTATATATCTTATCTAAAACTTATGACATATAACTTTAAATAATAAAAAATAACCATCAACATACCAACTATATATTTTATCTTTTAATCTATTTATAAATTTATCATTTATATTATATCCTTCTTTTTCTCCTAATTCTTTTAATCTTTAAATCTTTTATTAAAAGCAGTAGAAGGAATATGCTCTGTATCTAATACTTGTTTTATTTTTTATCATTCAATGTTAATTTTTCTTTAAAAATATACTCATATTTCTCCTTTAATTTGAATAATCTACATACTAAATAAGTATTTAAATATGATAATCCTAATGCTATTTTTAATCTAATATTATTAGTTCTTATTGGTAATTTTAATAATTTCTTTATGTTTGTCAGTATTACTTTATCTATTTTATTAATCCAAGATTTTTGCTCTATGAATGCTATGAAAATATTCAAATATTAATATAATTGATTTAACCTAAAATATCTTTTATTTAAAATATAATTTCTTGTAAAATATTCTCCTATCTTCTTATCAATATTACAAAAATGTTTATTTATTTTCATTTTATCATTTATTGTTCTTTTATAACAAGATATCCTTCTATTTCTATTCTATCTTCATTACCTTTTAATATCATTATTCTACTTTTCTTTTTATTTACCTTTATTCTATTTAATTCACTCCACCTCTATATTAATACATTTAATAATTCATTTATTCCTTCACATAATATACATAAATCATCAGCATAAGCTCATATTTCATATAAATTTTTTGATCAATTCTTTAATTAAATCATTTAAATTGAATAACATAGGAGAAATTAAACTTCCTCGTAATACTCCATTATTCACATTAATATATATATTATTATTAGAAATTTTTAATTTTGCTTTTGATTCTATTAAAAATAATATAGTAATTGGTTTATATTATTTATATCTCCAATTTCATCTGCTTTTTTATTTAAACAAAATAATCTACTTGTTGTTATTTCTTCTGGAATTACTCCATGAATTAAATATTTAATATATTTTTATATTTTCATATACTAATTTAAGTCTTATATTTTCTTTAAAGCACTTTTAATATATTTTCCAGGAATTAAATCCCAACTTGTAGCTTTATTTTTAACTACATTTTTACATCATATATTGTATCTTTTTTTGTAATATTTATTACTTTATATCAAAATAATATTCTTTATATCCTTTATCTCCTAATAAATCTTTATATTTTTCTATTATTTCTTCATTTATTTCCTTTTTATTTAAAGTTATTTTAATTTTACCATTATTAAAACATTAATCCCTATTTCTAAAGATGAAAATGATATTATAAAAATTTAAAAATGATTAAAAAGATATTATGATAGTTTTTGTAATATAAAATTTTTTTATTTATCTTGCTTATATAATTATTTTAGTTATTAAATAAATTATTTTGTAAGTTTTTAAAATTAATAATATTAAAACTATATATATATATTTTCTAAATTTTATTTTCTTTTTCAATTAAAAATAATTAAACAAATATTTAAATTTTTTAAAACATACTAAATAGATCATTATTATTATTATTATTTCCTCCATTATTATTTCCAAACATATTTTGATTATTCATCATATTTTGATTATTGTTCATCATATTTGGATTGTTATTTGTATTTATTCCCATATTCATAAAATTATTATTATTTGTATTCATGTTCATATTAAATTGGTTTTGATTTTGATTATTTTGGGTACCAAAATCAAACATATTATTATTATTATTTGATTTTGAATCTACTGCAAAATTAAAATTCATTCCATTATTATTTTGATTATTGGCTTGATTCATATTAAACATATTATTTTGATTATTTTGTTGACTCATATTCATTGTATTATTTTGATTAAATCCAATGTTCATGAAATTATTATTATTTTGATTCATATTGTTATTAAACATATTCATATTCATATTTATATTATTACCAAACATATTCATATTATTATTATTATTATTACTATTATTATTATTGTCATTTAAAAATTGAGGATACATTCCAGAATTCATATTTTGATTTTGATTGACATTTGTAGTTGGATTTGAAAAAATATCTAATAAATCATTAATTGTCCCTGGATTATTTCCTTGGTTATTATTATTATTATTTGAAAAATTATTATTATTGTTATTATTATTATTATTATCAAATCCTTCAAAAATATCAAATGTTTTTTGATTGTTATTATTATTAACATTATTATTATTATTATTATTATTATTATCTCCATTATTGAATGCTGAAACAAATGCAGATGGATTTCTTCCTCTTTTTAAATCTTCAAATCTATTAACAGTCTTTTTTATATCTTCGGTCACACCAAGTGAAATTTCCATTAATTTTTCGTCTTTTAATCTATCACCTTGAATAGTTTCAATTAATAATCTTTCTCCTTCTTTCATTTCATTAATCATATCTTTTAAATTATTATCAAGAATATTACCAATTTGAGTATTATCAATCATTGAATTTGCATTACCAATATATTTCACCATTTCATCGAGTTTTAAAATTAATTTTTTATACTTTTTTTCATAATCATTAGGATCTAAACTAAATTTAATATTTTGAACATAAGAATTTGAATTATTATTATTATTATTATTATTATTATTATCATTATTATTATTATAACTTTCTCCTACATAATTATGATAATTACTTTGGTAATTTTTTGGAAATTCTACTCCATTATCTTTTAAATTCTTATAATAAGCAGTAAAGTTAGGAATAATATTATTAAATTTTTCAAATCTTCTTCCCCATTTTTCAATTAAATACAGAATTTTATTCTGAACATCAACATCATCTCTAGTCTTTAAAATATTGACTAAATTAGTTAAAAAATCTTTTGAAGAAACTTGAGTCCAAAGAGGCATTTTTCCATCATCAATAGAATAATCTAAAAAATCTAAAGCAAGTAATTGAATATCTCTATTCATATGTCTAACTTTATTTTTCATATAAGCACAAAAATGACGAGCTTCATCACTTCTTGTTAATAATACTTCATTTGTTGCTTTCCATAATTGAGGAGAACCACCTTTGTTCTGAAATATTGTTTCTAAAAGAGGAACTACCTTTGACATTTTTTTATATATATATTAAAATTATTTATTTAGGCTTTTATTTTTTTAATTAAATTATATTTGGAAAAGTAATTAGAAAGGAATTTCTTTATTTCACAATTATTAAATATAAAAATGTTTCAAAAGAATATTTTTTATTTTATATTTTTATTTAAACATTCACTCCTAAAGAAAGCATTAAAAAAAAAGAGCCTAATCCTAAATATATAGATGCAAATAATGCTAATAAAAATTCTCTTGTGATTTTTCTATCATTTCTTTTATAAGTTACTATATATAATGAAAACCAACATGTTAAAATAAATCCCAATAAAAAAAAAATTACACTAAATTTATAATGATCAGCAACTTTAACTGGAAGAGAAAGCATATATGGTAAAACAATATTTTTTTGAACATCCATTGTATCAATTAATTAAATTTAGTATAAATTATTAAATATTTTTTTTTAAATTAATTGATTTTAGATAAATAGAATTGAACAAAAAAATATAAATTAAGAAAAATTTGAAAAAATAATAAAATTTAAATGCAAAGAGAATAATTTAAACATAATTATCAATGTATATTAGTTTACATAAATATTAATTTGAATATGATTGATGTTTATGTTAATTGAGTTATTTAAAAATTTAATTTGATTATAAAGTTGAGTAAAAACAATTATTGAAATTATAAGATAATAAACTTTATAAAAATAACGGAGAAGAATAATAAACTTGTTTATAATGTAGTTTTTTAAAATTAAAAAAAAATTTACTTATTATAAACCATAAAATTTAGAAAATAAATGATTTCAAAATATAAAAATTACTTAAATTATGAAAATATAAATCATATATAACCAAAGATTTAATAATTATCGTCATACCTTTATTTTATTAAAAAATCCAATCATACAACTTGATTTAAATTCTTCACAATTATTAGTATAAAAAGGAATTCTTCTATATCCTTCTTTCATCATTGTAAAAGGTATACAAGCTCTTGCAAATAAAACTTTATTATATTTAATTTTAAAAATTAAACCTCCAACATCTGGTTCATAAACATTAAATTTCATAATATGATTATTTTTGATTTTTGTAAAAATAAACCCATCAATTAACATGAATTCATATTTGACATTATTTTCAATATCAAATTTATTTCCTAAAATATATACAGACATAGTCATTTTTTCATCATTTGTTAAATTCATTCCTGACAATTGAATTATTTTACTTAAAGCAAAAATAATTTGAATAGAAACTTCTAAAATAAAATAAGGCTTTTCATAACTTTCAATTTTTAAACTATTATATAATAATTTCTTAGGTTTAACAACGTAACCTAAATTTTTATATTGACTAAAAAAAATTTTATCAAATAAAGTATAATCATCATCAGTTGCTTGAATATTTATTGCAGATACTTGAATTCCAACAGACATACATTCAATTATATTATAATTAGATGAATCAAAACTTTGAGGATATATTTTCATTAATGTATTTGAAGTAAATTTAATTATTTTTTCTCTTTTTTCATATGAATCTAACAATTTATTTATTTTTGTACTTTTAACTGTCACAAATTCCCAAGGATAATATGCTTTTGTTTCATCATTTTTAAATTTTACTCCTAATAATCCTCTTATTTCTTTTAAATTTTGTTCTATATTATGAATTTCATCATCTTCTTCTTCTTCTTCTTCATTCTGTTTTTCATTTTTTTCTTTTTGAATTTTTCTAATTTCATTTTTTAAGTTTATTCTTTCATTTGTACTTAATTCATTAGTTTGAATATTTATATCTGATAAAGAAACTGATAAAACCCTTATATTATTTAATTTTTTAACTCCCATTTCAGAGGGATCTACTTTTTTTCTCAGTGGAATATTATTATTTAAATTCTCCTCTAAAACTCTTGGACCAGAGCATTTGATAATAAATTTATATTTTAAATCATTTAAATTAGGTAAAAACTTAGGTAGTTTATCTATAGGAAAAATATATAAATCAACTAATATTTCTTTAATTAAATTTCCAAGAATAACTTGATGCTTTTTATCTAAATGATTTTCAATAGATAAAATAACTGGATAAGGAGAATTAACAAATGCACTTTTTTTTAATTGAATTAATATATCTTTAACATTTACTTTACTAACTAAAGTATATCCATGAGTAACAATCACATCATCATTATTTCCATTATAACAATCTAATTCAACTAATCTATATCCTTCTAAAACTGCAAAAGAATACATTATAGCAGAACTTTCTCCATATAATTGATGATGTGTCAAATAAGTATTATGTGATGAATTAATATAATAATCTGTTAATGGTAATCCTTCGAATAAATCTGAAGTTAACTTTTCTATATCATATATGGTTAAGAAAGCTGAATATAACATAAAAGAAAATTCTTGGAGATTCATTGTTAATGAAAATTGTTTATTTTTCATTGTTTTTTCATTGAAATTTTTAATCAGTTGATTTACACTATTCTCTGTTATTTTTTCATTATTAGAATGATAAATTGAATCTAATTGTTTGAATAAATTTTCTTTTTCATTATTATTTAATTTTGTAGAAAATTTTATTATTATATTTATTGCATCAAAATATTCTAATTCTTCTTTTTCTTCATTTTTAAAAAATAATATTAAAGAATTAATATCTAAAAAGCCTTCTTTATTTGAATATTTAGAAAAAATATCTTTAAATTCGTTTCCAGAAGTAAAAGTCCTGAAATATTCAACTACTTCTTTTTCTTCAATAATATTATCATGATTAACATCAATTTCTTTGAATAAAAATTCTTTATCTTTTCCTAATTCAATAGCAAGTTGTTTAAATTCATTGTTATCAAGAGCTTTATTAAAATCTCTATCATAATGTCTATATAATTCATCAAAATAATATTCTAAATTTTGATCCTTTGTATCAGTCTCTTTTTGTTCTTTTAAAACTAATAATAATCCTTTTACACTTTTATTTAAATCTAATTCATTATAAAATAAAAAATCATAAGTTTTTTTATTTAATAAAAATTGCATTATTTTATATGTTTTATTTGAATTATTTTTTAAATGTTCATTTTTACTATCAAAAGTTATTCTTTCAATACTATTTATAGTTATTCTTACTAATGATTGAATTTCTTTATTTGCAAAAGTGAGTGAATCTTTATTTGATACTGAAATTAATAACATTCCTTTATATTTTTTATCATTAATTATTTGATAACATTTTACTCCATATATTATTGAATTGATTGCTTCTTCATCGGTGAAATTATTATCTGGATGTTCTTCACAATATTTTTCTAAATCTTTCAAATATGTTTTTGGTTTATATATATTGACTTTGAATTTTGGTATTGACATTTTTTTTATATATCAAAAAATTTTATTATTATTATTCTGCTTTTATTACTTTTTTTTTCTTGTAAAAAAGGAAAAAATCTTTAAATGATTTATTTTATTTATATTATGTTTTGTTATAATTTGTGAACCATCAAACATAATAGTTCTATTTAAATGATGAAGTATTATCTAAAATCTATATCAAATATAAAAATAATTGAAACCTTATAAATAAATTATTAAGAATCTTAATATATACACATATATAATTTTTATCGAACTATATTATCAAAAAAAATAAATTTAAATTAAAAGATAATTTTAGGCTCATTCCAAAAATAGAATTAAATAAAAACTTTAATTTTACTTTTAATCAAAAAAAATTTAATAAATTATTAGATATAATATATCATATTATAAAAATGTATAAAATTTAAATAAAAGTATAATTGAAAAAAAAAAAAATAAAATAACTATAAATCCTGAATTATTTTACTTTTATTATTATTTTTTCATTTTTGTTTTAAAAAAAAATTAATTATATTACATTATTTTAATAATAATGGAAATGTTTTTTTTAAACAGATAAAATATTAATAATTAATGAAATTCGATATTAGAAATACAAAAAAAGGGAAATGAAAGTTTAATACACATTAATTTCAAAACTTAAAGTCTTTAAGAAAAGAAAAAAGAATTAAAGTCATTAATTTTGTTTTTAAAAACATTAAAAAATTTAATATTTCATTTTTAATACTCTGTTACTTCAATAAAAATATATGCTTATCTAATTAATAAATAGTATTTTTAAATAATTTACAAATCCCTCAAATAGAATAATAACACTTATTCAAGTTTAATTTTAATAATAAAATCTTTATTAGGATATAATTGTTTTTCTTCTCCTAAAGTATATAAATGTTCATAAGATTTTTTAGTTTCAAATATTAATTTCTTTTTCATTTTTTTAGATGTTTTCTTTTCATAATGACTAAATAATTTATGTCTATAATCAATTTCTTTTTGTTCAAATTGCTCATGATATTTATTATATAATTTATCATCAATATTTTCTTCAAACTAATAAAAAATAAATAATTAATTTACTTCATTAGTAAAATTATCTTCTATAAAGAAATTATCTTCTAATTCTTTAAACTCAGGAATTTTTACATTAACTGGAAGACTTTTTTCTTCAATTTTATTACTGTTTGAATAAAAATAAGATATATTATAAATGTCATTTATATTTCTATTATATGTATTTCTTGATCTAGGATTTTGTTTTCCTTTTTTTTTAAAATGATTTTCTAAAAAAAATATAAAATGATATAATTTTACTTCCAGTATTTGATGTTATATTTTTTCTTTTTCTTTTATTAGATAATACCTTTTTTTTCCTAGGTTCTTGATTATTTAATATAAATAAGATTTTATCAAAATCTAAAATTTTATCCTTTTCTTTTTTATTATTATTTATTATTTTTGCTTTTTTTTGCGACATTGAATTTTCTTTATTAACAATTTTCTTGATTACTATTTTATCAATTTTATCATTCTCTAGTTTATTATTAATATCATTAAGAATAAAAAATATTTCTTTTTTTGAATTTATTTTTTCGTTTTTTTGAATTGTATTTAATGAAATTTTATTTATTTGATTTTCGCTTGTTTCCCTTAATACTAATGATAAATCATTCATTATTTTATTATTCTATTTGATTTTTTAGATATATTTTCAATACATATATTTTTATAAATATTATTTAATTTTTCAAGAAAAGAATAAATCTTTTTATTCAATTAATGATCTTTATTTTTTTTATTTTTTTAATTTGGAAAAAATAATTTTATTTTTTTTTAAAATAATTTTTAATTTTGAATGAATAATTTTATTCATCCATCATATCACTATAAAAAAAAAGAAGATAAATAATTGTTGAATCTTTAACTTGTATACCTTATTAATAAATGAAAATCAAGTAATTCCATTTATTAATGGAAATATTAAAATAAATTATTATTAGAATTTGATAAAATCTTTGTCCCAAAGGAAAAAAAATAAATTAAAATACCAAATAAATAAATTTATAAAGGAATAAATTAGAATGAAATGTATTTTTTTAAAACAAAATAAAATATTATAATTATTATAGATATATTAAAAAAGGATATCCTTTTATTTAAATAATATTTGATAAATTTTTATGAATTTTAATTGTTTTTTTTATTTTAAACGCATCTTTTTTTATTTTTTGATATATAGAGTATTTTAAAATTTTTATTTAGAATAAATAATTCATTATTATAATAAATATAGTTTTTAATGATATTTATGCTTGGTTGGTCTATTTTAGATTATTTTTTTTAGTTTCAATTTTTTAAGATATATTTAAAAAAAAACAAAAGGAAAAAATAATATTTTAAGGTTTATAAAAAAAAAATAATTTAATAAATAATTCTTTTTCATTTTTAATAAGGGTTAGATTTTTATAAATAAAAATAAAGGTTTATTTATATAAATTGAAATATAAACTATCTTTATGAAATATTTTAATTAATTACAAATTATATGTTGAGGTCTGTTACTCAAAAATAAATCATAAAATTCTTTTATTTTTATGAATTTTTTAAACAACTCAAAAATTCATATAAATTTATTTTAATATCATTTATTAATATAATAAAAAAATAATCATTAAATTTATTTAAAATTAATTTTGCTAAATTAAAAGCTATTTACTTAAGTGATTCAGGCATTTGCTTTATATAATTTTTCACAGAATTTAATTCTTTGAAACTTTTATTTCTTTCACTTTTTGCATATTTATTTTTATTTTTAATAATACCTTTTTTTTCTAAAATAATTCTATTTTCTCTATCATTTTCTTTTTGAAAATTAATATTATCAATATTTTTATTAGTAAATTCCGAAAATAAACCTCCTTTCCTTTGATAGCCATCATCTTGATTCATCAATAAGAAAAAGTTTTCATAAAAAGATTCCCATTTTTGATTAAGTAATTGAGGTCTTTTTTTTTCTTCAACAATATCTTTAATAGGATTATATTCAACTATAGGTTTTCTATCAAAATGAAAATATCTATCATTCATATTATAATTTTCAGCTTCTGATATATTAAAACAATTTAAATTCTTTAAATAAGAACTTTTCTGTGGTTCTACATAACATTTTAAACTTTTTATTAAATTTTTATCATAAGGTGAAATATTTAAACTTTTTGATAAAGGAACTACATTATCTTTTATAATATCTCTTTTTTGAATAAAACTTAAAGGAGAAGTAAATTTATTTAATTTTTTTAAAGTATTTATATACATTCCTTTTTTAGGTTCATTCTCTTCTGTTAAAGTAAATTTATAAGATTCTTTTTCTTCTTTTTTTTCTTTTAATACTCTTTCTCTTTTCTTCTGCATTTCAATATCAAAATCACTTCTAATATATTTTAAAATTTCAGGGTTTTGACTATATTCCCTTTTACTTTTTATAAAATCAATAATTTTAATATGTTTTCTATTTGTATTCATTTTTTTAAATTCTTCATTTCTATCAATAGTTAATACTTCATCTAAATATGGATTATGATATCCATTTTTATTTTCTTCCATTGTGTCTAATTTAAATAAATCTGGTAATTCATTATTATATAAATTTGATAAACATCTTCTATTTTTTTCTCGATATTTGGAATATTTTGAATGAGGAGGATTTACTCCTTCATATTTTCCTTTTGGTAAAGGAAATTCTGCTGAAAGGTAGTTACTTGACATTTTTAATGATTAAGTTATAAATTATTAATAAAATATTTTTAAATAAATTATTTTATTTTCTTTACTTTGTTACTAATATAATTAAATAATCATTATAAAATTAAATGTCTTTTTTTAGTTTTTTCTTTCAAAATACATCAAAGAAAGGAGAAAATAATAGAAAAAACACAAAGATAAAAGAAATAAAATGTGAAAATTTAAATATTTGGATTGAAGACATTACAAAAATAAATATTGAAATGTTTTCTCTTTTAAATATATTAAATAAATTAGATTTAGAAAAAAATGAAATAATGAAATATATTACCAAAGATATAATTGATTTAGATCCTTATAGATTGCCATATATTAAATTTTTAAGAATTAGATTAAAAGAAAATGAAAAAATAAAAAGGATAAAAATTGATAAATTCCAAAATTTAATATTAAATGTTGAATCTAAATTAAATATCACAAATAATAATATTAAAAAAACAAAATGGGTAAACGAAGAAAAAATTCAAAAGAATGTTAATGATTTTATAAGGAATAGATTTTATAATAATTATGATATTAAAATGTTTTTATTAAAACATATTAATAATAAAGAAGGAAGAAAAAATCAATTATATATCAATGACAGAAATTTAGTAATTGATCAATCAATAAATCAATTTAAACCAAATAAAAAAGTTTTAAAAAAAATAAAAGGCTTTATTGTAAATATAAAAGGAAATCAAATTTATTTAAATAAAGTAACAATCTTAAGAATATTAAAACAATCAAAAATAAAAGAAAATAAAATAATAAAATCAATAATTTATTTCACAAAGCATATAAAACAAAATTATCAAATAATGGTTAAATATCATAAATTATTTACACCAAATAAATTAAAAAAAAAATTATATTGGATAAAAGATAAAGAAGAATTCAATGAAAAATTAGAAAAAATAAATATAGCTAAATTTGATGAATTAATATCAAATACAGAAGATTATTATAATATGATAATAGAAGATGAGAATAGAAGATTAAGAGAAGTTGGATTACTATTTCCAATAAAAAGATCAAGAAGTGGTGATATAAAAGATCAAGAAGTTTTAAGAAAATTTTGGGCAAATACTAATAAAACTTTTCATACTATTAATTCTTTAGAAAATTATTCTAATTCTTCTGAAGATGAAAATCAAAATAATTTTGAAAAAAAGAAAAGTGAATATATCACAGAAAAAAGAAATAATACTGTTATTAAAAATCAAAAGAAATATGATGATGAAAATAATGATAATAAAGAAGATATTGTAAAAGATAAAAATGAAAAAGTTATAAAAATGGAAATTCAATCTGATAGTTTTTCTGCCATTTCTAATAATTCAATTAAAGAAATTAATAAAGAGATTGAAAAGAAAAAAGAAGAAGAAGAAGAAGAAAAAGAAGAAGAAGAAGAAGAAGAAGAGGAAGAAGAAGAAAAGGAAGAAGAAGAAGAAGAAGAAGAGGAAGAAGAAGAAAAAATTAATAAAAAAACTGAAGGTAAAGAAAGAAAAATAGAATACAATAAAAAAATTCCTGATAAAAAAAAGAGAGATATTTTAAGAATTAAAAAATTAAAAAATCAAAATGATAATAAAAATAATAATGATATTAAAATAATAACTGATAATAAAAATGAAGAAAATGAAATCATTAAAAATAATGATATTGAGAAAGAAGAATTTAATAAAATAGAAGAAGAAGAAATTAAAACTAATATCAATTTATTGAAAAATGGGAACATACAAGACAATATTAAAAAAGAAGAAAATATAAAAAATATAGAAATTAATGAAAATAAAAATGATAAACATGATTTCATAATAAATGAAAAAATAGAAATGAAAGAAGAAAAAAATATAATTGCAAATCAAAAAGATGAAGATAACAAAACTTATGAAACAAAAGATTTTAATTCTGAAAATAAAGAATTAAATGATGATAAAATTAAAATTAATAAAGAAGACAAAAATAGAGAAAAAACTCAAAAAGAGGAAATAAAAGAAATTGATGAAAAAAAATTAGATAAAGAATTAGAAAATAATATAAATCAAATTAAATCAAATGATATTAAGAATGAAAAAATTTTTGATAAGGATAACAAAACAAAAATTATGGATCATGAAATGAAAAAAAATATTAATGAAGAAATTAATCAAAATAATATAAATAAAGAAAATGGATATGACACAACAAAAAATGATAAAGTGAATGAAGAAAATAATATAGGAATAAAAAAAGAAATTAATAATGAAATTCATATCAATGAAAAAGATAATAATATTCAAAAAAAAATTGAGAAAAATGAAAATGATAAAATTGAAAATATTAATAATATAAATAAAGAAGAACTTGAAAATAAAAAAGAAAAAGAACAAACTCTTTTAATAATTAATGATGAAGATAATCAATTTAAAGATAAAAAAGAAAAAAAATCAAAACTTTCTCAATATAAAAAAGATAATGATGCTAATAATGAAACTATAAATAAAAATGATGTTTTAATTAAAATCAATAATATAGAAGCAAAAGAAGAAAATAATCTCAAAGAAGTAGATAATAAAAAATATGAAATTGAAAAACATGATTTATATACTGATAATAATATAAACAAAAATAAAATCAAAAGTGATTTAGAAAATAATGATTCAATTAAAGAAATTAAAGAAAAAAAAGATCAGAATAAAGATGAAGAATTAATCGATATTGGGAATAATAGACTTAAAGAATTAAATGAAAAAAAAATTGACAATGAAAAAATTAATGAAATTAAATTTGATAATAATAAATTAATTGATATAAATTATTCAAATATTAATGATGAAAATAAAAATAATGAAGAATTAAATAAAAACCAAAATTCAAACAAAAAATTAAAAAGCAAAAAAAGAAAAAAGAAAATTGAGAATAAAAATATTATAAATCAAAAAGAAAAGGAGAATATGGAAGGAATTCAAAAAGAACCAAAATTAAAAAATAATGACAATAAAGAAGATGATAAAGAAAAGAAATTAGATGAAAAAGTAAATAAATTAGATGATAAAGGAAAAAAACAAGATAATAAAGATAATAAATTAGATAATAAAAATGAGATAAGAGATAATAAAGATAATATAATAGGAAATAAATTAGAGAATGAAGAAGATAAAGTAGATAATAAAGACAGTAAATTAGATAATAAAGATAATAAATTAAATAATAAAGATATTAAATTAGAAAATAAAGAAGATAAAATAGTTGATAAAGATATTAAATTAGAAAATAAAGAAGATAAAGTAGATAATAAAGTTAGTCAATTAAAAAATAAAGATATTAAATTAGAAAATAAAGAAGATAAAATAGTTGATGAAGATATTAAAATAGAAAATAAAGAAGATAAAGTATATAATAAAGACAGTAAATTAAATAATAAAGATAATAAATTAAATGACAAAGTTATTAATTTAGAAAATAAAGAAGATAAAATAAATAATAAAGAAAATAAATTAGAAAATAAAGAAGATAAAGTGGATAATAAAGACAGTAAATTAAATAATAAAAACGATATAATAGATAATAAAGATTATAAGTTAGAAAAAAAAGAAAATAAATTAGATAATATAGAAAATAAATTAAATAAAAAAGAAGATAAAGAAGTTAAATTAGATAATAACGACAGTAAATTAGATAATAAAGATATTAAATTAGAAAATAAAGAAGATAATCTAGTTGATAAAGATAATACATTTAATAATAAAGAAGATAAATTAAATAATAAAGATAATAAATTAGAAAATAAAGAAGATAAATTAAATAATAAAGAATATAAATTAGATAATAAAAGAAATAAAATAGATAATAGAGATAATATAATAAATGATAAAGAAAATATATTAGATAATAAAAATAATATAATAAATAATAAAAAAGATAATTTAGAAAATAAAGACGGGATCTTAGAAAATAAAGGAGATAAATTAGACAACAAAGATAAAACATCAAATAAAAAAGATAATAAATTAGATAATAAAGAAGAAAAATTAGATAATAAAGATTATAAATTAAATACTAAAGATAAATTAGATAATGTGGATAATAAATTAAATGATAAAGAAAATTCATTAGACAATAACGATATTAAATTAGATAATAAAGATATTAAATCAAATAAGAAAGAATATAAAGAAAAGAAATTAGATAATAAAGAAAATCAATTAAAAAATAAAAGTAAAAATGATAAATTAAATATTAAAGATAATGATTTTGATAATAAAGAAAATAAATTAGACAATAAATTAGAAAACACATTAGATAATATATTAGAAAATAAAGAAAATAATTTAGATAATAGACTAGAAAACAAAGAAAATAAGTTAGAAAATAAACTAAACAATATTGAAAATAAAGTTAATGAAAAAGAAAATAAAAGTGATAAAGATAAAATTGAAAATAAAGAAAAAGACAAACAAGAAAATAATTTAGAAAATTTAGAAAACAAGGACTCAGATAATAAAATGAATCAATTAAAAAATAAAGAAAAAAAAATAGAAACTCATTTACTAAACAAAGAAAATAAAATAAATGAAGAAATCAGATTAAATGAATCAGAAAATGAAATCGAAAAAAAATTTGAAAACAAAGAAACAGAAATACTTCAGAACAAAAATACTTTAGAAAATAAGGATAATAATCTAATAAAGAAAGAACATAAATTAGATAATATAAATAATAAATTAGAAAAAAAAGAAAATAAGTTAGTATATATTGAAAATGATTATAAACAATTAGAAAATAAAGAAACAATAAAAGACAACAATGAAAATAAATTAGATAATAATGAGATGAAAAGAGATAATAAATTAGAAAATAATTTGAAATGTGATGAAAATATAAATGAAAATGATAATCTTTCTTTAGAAACCATGAAAAAAAATATAATATTAAATAATAAAGACAATAAATTAGATGATAAAGTTGATAAAGTAGATGATAAAGAAAATATATTAGATAATAAAGAACCAAAATTAGATAATAAATTTGATGATAAAGAAATAAAATCAGATAAAAAAGAATATAAAAAACATAAATTAGATAATAAAGGAAATAAAATTGAAAATGAACATAGTATATCAGATAACAAAAAAATCAATTTAGATAAAAATGACAATAAAATAGAGAATGAAGAAGATAAATTACAAAATAAAGAAGATAAAGTAGATAATAAAGATAGTAAATTAAAAAATAAAGATAAATTAGAAAATAAAGAGGATAAAATAGTTGATAAAGATAATAAATTAAATAATAAAGAAGATAAAGTAGATGATAAAGGCAATAAATTAAATAATAAAGTTATTAAATTAGAAAATAAAGAAGATAAACAAGTAGATAAAGATAATAAATTAGAAAATAAAGATAATAAATTAGATAATGAAGATAATGAATTCAAAAACAAAGAAGATAAACTAATTCATAAAGATAATAAATTAGATAATAAAGATATTAAATTAGAAAATAAAGAAGATAAACAAGTCGATAAAGATAATAAATTAGAAAATAAAGATAATAAATTAGATAATAAAGATAATAAATTAAAAAACAAAGAAGATAAACTAGTTCAAAAAGATAATAAATTAGATAATAAAGATAATAAATTTGAAAATAAAGAAGATAAACTAGTTCATAAAGATAATAAATTAAATAATAAAAAAGAGAAATTAGATAACAAAGACAGTAAATTAAAAAATAAAGATAATAAATTAAATAACAAAGATATTAACTTAGAAATTAAAGAAGATAAAATAGTTGATAAAGATAATAAATTAATTCATAAAGAAGATAAATTAGATAATAAAGATAAAAAAGATAATAAACTCGATGATAAAGATAATAAATTAAATAATAAAGAAGATAAAGTAGATGATAAAGGCAATGCGTTAAATGATAAAGATATTAAATTAGAAAATAAAGATATTAATTTAGATAATAAAGATTATAAATTAGATAATAAAGATAATAAAATTGCAAATAAAGACAATAAATTAGATAATAAAGATAAATTAGATAATAAATTAAACAAAAAAGAAAATAAATTAGAAAACAAAGATATTAAATTAGAAAAAAAAGAAGATAAATTAGATAATAAAGATATTAAATTAGATGATAAAGATCATAAATTAGAAAAAAAAGATATTAAATTAGATGATAAAGCTAATAAATTAGAAAATAAAGATATTAAATTAGATAATAAAGATATTAAATTACCAAAAAAAGAAGATAAATTAGAAAATAAAGATATTAAATTAGATGATAAAAACCATAAGTCAGAAAATAAAGAAGATAAATTAGATAATAAAGAATATAAATTAGAAAATAAAGAAGATAAATTAGATAATAAAGAATATAAATTAGAAAATAAAGAAGATAAATTAGATAA
>JAEEGL013022239.1_pt1 | contig 34100 bp, 21 predicted proteins | sample 9134231 | NCBI WGS metagenome assembly JAEEGL01 (sample SAMN16246548, study PRJNA631951) | gut metagenome | biome: gut microbiome; feature: rumen; material: fiber-attached | host: Bos | place: Iran: Karaj | collected 2018-10 | reverse complement strand
GCTACGCTGTCGGTCAGCTGCCAGGTCACGACTGCTCCCCTGGTGTGGATACTGTTCCGTACATTCCCCGAATACTTCCTGATCACCAACCTGCTGGCCCTGCCTCTTACGGAGCTGCTCATCGTAAGCGCCCTGTCGTGCACCGCCCTCTCGTCCGCCGGATTTACGGACGGAACCCTTGCTGCAGTCACGGACTTTCTCGCCCGGGCCCTGACCGGGCTTCTGGAGGCTATCGGTTCGATGCAGGACGGAGCCTGAAACCGGGAGAAGCCCATTCGTCCATCCCGTCTCCGTCGCTTGCGGTTATGAGGTATCCCTCCAGCGTCCCATCGGACAGGATAATCTCCCTGGCCGCTTCGGCCCCGGAGACCATACACCAGGTAGCAATAGCGTCGGCCGCTTCGGAACTGACTGAAGATATGATGGTTGCGCTAAGCAGGCCGCCTTCCACCGGATAACCGGTACGGGGGTCAAGGGTATGGGAATACTTCTTTCCGTCCTTGATGAAGAACTTGCGGTAATTGCCGGAGGTGACCACTCCCCTCCCGCCGCCATCGGACTCCCATATGCCGTCGAGGTCCGCTCCGGGAGTATCGTTCCCGTCGAAGGGACGGTCGACTCCGACTGCCCACGGGCGGCCCGACGGATTGACTCCGTCGCACCAGATCTCGCCTATGTCGACAAGCATGTCCCTGGCGCCGAGACCATACAGGTACCGGGCGATACAATCGCTCGTAAATCCCTGGGCTATAGCATTATAGTTAAGCCTCGGGAGGTCGTTGCCGTGCCCTTCTGCAATGAGGTCGGCCCCGGAAAGGGTGCCGTCCGGAGAAAGGACCTCCTCCATCGTAGGACGAAGGCGGCTCATTCCGCAGCGGGAAAGGATGGTGCGCAGGGTATCCTCTGTCGGGAACGTCCCCTTGCTGAAACCGAAGCCCCACACATCGAAAAGGGGGCCGGCCGCAAAGTCAAGGGCGCCGCCCGAAACCTTCCACCAGGAATAAGCCGACCTGTACATGTCCAGGAACATCCGGTTCGGACGCACCGTCTCGCCACGGTTGAAACGAGAGAGGATGGAGCCCTTGTTGTAGCCTGACAGGGTCGTATCCACGAGTGTAAGTATGGAATCTATGCCCTTGCGGATGGTCTCGTCAGGGGTATGGACACCCTTGAGATTGACTTTCACCCCGTATGTCCCGCCCTGTGCGTAACCGCTGATGAGTATGTATCTGGAACGGTCGGCGCATCCCGTCAGGACCATCGCCAGAAGCGCCGCGCATACCGAAATGGATACAATTCTTCCTTTCATTTGGCAAAGAGTTTGCACAAAGGTAGGAGATTTCAACGAAAATAACGATATTTGTCTTTTGTTATGACAAAAATGACAATGAGAAAAACCCTGATATACTTATTCATCCTGTCTGCGTCCGCCGTTTCCATCCTGTCCTGCAAGAAGGACAAGACCGAGACCCTTCCCGACCTTAACGGGAAACCGTATTTCGATATGGTGACCTACGCGGCGAGGGAACAGATGATAGAAGTCACCCCCTATGGCGTAACCCACCCGAAAGGCAAGGGTATCGGTTATGCATGGAGGATTTCCGCGCTGTCCCAGAAACTGGATACGGTCAAGTTCGAGGACGAAAAATTCGACTCTTCCTACACTTTCACCACTCCGAAGGATGCGATGACTACTTCAGTAATCTGCATGGCGTTCGCGGAGGGTTACAACAATGCGTACTACACAAGGACCCTGATGGTGGTGGACCCCCGTTTCGGATTCACGCTTACCGACAACGGCATTAAAACCACCCAGATAGGTTACTATGACAGCAGGGATATCGATGTATCCCCAGAGTTCAGGAAATACTATTATCTCCGTACGGACAAACTTGACTGGTACCGCCAGAACTTAGGCTATACGAGAATGGGAAAACCCTATGCCAACTGCAAGGTAATGAGCTATGTATTAGGACGTTACTACAGTTGGAACGAAGCCATGACAGCCTGCCCTGACGGGTGGAGGCTGCCTACTTCCGAGGAATTTGAGGAGTTCATAGGCGGTTCGCTCGAAGGCGTTGCCGGTTCGCTCATGGTGAACGCCCGCTTCAACGGCGATGAAATGTGGGAGTACTGGCCGGAGGTAGACATCACCAATTCACTCGATTTCTGCGCCATTCCCGCAGGCTATGCTTGGTTCGGAGGAGAGGAAGGCAAGGATGAATTTGCCGGGATCAATGAGTTCGCCACATTCTGGACTTCGGATGAGAATCCTTCCAACGACACGCAGGCAAGGTATTACTACCTCAATGTCAAGAAGCCGGACCTGTACAAGGCGTGGGGCGACAAAAAATCCTTCGGAGCCAGTGTCCGCTGCGTAAGGGAGAGCGGAGGCACCGGCCCCGTAGGTCCTACTCCTGGATTCTGACTATCCGCAGGGCGGACAGCTTCTTCAGGCTTTTAATACGTAAACTTGTAAGTCCTGACCAGGACGGCTTCCGTGCCGTTGTAGTCAGTTCGTGTGGCGGTTTCTATATCTCCGTCGACATTGAGTTTATACTCCATCTTGAACGAACCTGGCAGTTCAAGGTCACCGACCTTCATCCGTGCTCCGGAAACCAGGTTCCTGTTGCCCGGAAGCATCTTTGCGAACCATACCGGAATCTCGCAGTTGAAAAGGAATACGCCGAAATTCTCATTGTCCGGCAGGTTGGTATAAGTGTATTCAATGACAAGCGATGAGGAAGACGCGGTCTTGGTCTTACGCTGTGACTGAGCGTCTATCTCAGTCCCGAGAACAGCCTTCACGACATTCCCTGAAGATACAGTATATTCCTCAGTATAAGCGGTTTTCGATGAATAATAGCCACCTGTCGAGCGGAAGTCCGCGTCCATCCTGGTCCCAGTGACTACGCCGTCCTGGTTGTAAGTCGTAACAAACGGCCAGGCTCCTGCCCAGCTGCCCTGATAGGAAACGGTCCTCTTGGACGGATCGATGGTTGCGCTGTTCGCCTTGTCTACACCTATGTTGAAATACTTTCCGGTTACGGTCATGTCATAATCGCCCGAATAGGTGTATTTGAGGTTGAACAGGACCTGGTTCTTGACCCTGTCCGTCCTGACGATGGACGTAACCTTGCGGAAGCCGTCATATTCGAAATCGAATGTCTCTACAAGCTTGTCTCCAGAATACACCTCCACCGTTTTCACAGGGAGAAATTTCTCATCCATCTTCCAGAGTGAGGTCGCTGTTTCCTTTCCCGGGATGTCCGGCTGCTTACCCTTGCACGAAGCCATCGCTGCGACAACCAGGATGAAAGCTATTATATAACTTGATTTTATCTTCATTTATAGAATGTGATATGCTCGCCGTTGTCCAGGAGGGCATAGCTGGGATACACGCCAGATCCTCCGAGAGCGCCGGGGTCATTGAAGAGATATTTATACGGCACCCTGCTTGCTACGCCATGGTGCCACTCGTTTTCGTGGATATTGATGTATACCTGCTCCGCATTGTCAGGGTTCGGGGCGCCTCTCGTGTTCTTGAAAAGAGACGTAAGTCCCTGAAATACAGGAGCAAACACAAAGTCTGCCAACTGTTCTTTGGAGTAAGGGGTTTCATTCTCGTGATGGGAATTGTCCCCTACGTGGATTATCCTCCAGTCTCCCAGAAGGATATGGTACAGAAGGCATGGCTCGTCACCCTGTGCGGACATAAAGGCCTTGGTCTGGGCCTTGCCCTGGACATTAACAGCCGTAGCCTGATCCTCGGACCAGAGGAACAGTTTGTCCGGATACGAACCTATGAAATGCTTTCCCATGGTGTGGGGGGCGACTACCGACTTGCCTTTCTGCAGCATCATCTGCAGGAGGGGTACGTCGTAATGGTCGCCATGGGCGTGCGTGACGTACAATGCGTCAAGATGGTCCGCCAGCTCTTCGCGGCGGTCGCCGTTGTAAAACCCCTCTTCGTAGCATATATCTATGCCGATACAGGCGTCCTTTGTCCTCAACACGACGCCGGAGCTGTAGATCTTGGCTACCTGGATCTCATTGCCGGACGGCCTCGGAGACGAGAGGAACTGGAAAAACTCATTCCTCTTGAACTGCAGCCACTGTGCGTTGGCCTTGCTGAACGCCGCGACCTGGTTCGCCGGAGGATTATCCCCCGAAATGGATGCCTCGTGCATCGGATAATCCCGCAGGAGCAGGATTGATCGGCGCAGCTTATCATACCTTTCTTCAGAGTTCGCCATCGGGCTTCCGAGAGACGGAGGATAAATGTTCTCCATCATATTGCAGAAGCGGTGGACCTGTCCGATCCACGCATAGGGGTCAGTGAGGAAAGATGCCTCTATCTCCATCATCAGGCCCTGTATCATATAGTATGCCGGCTCTCCGAAATAATCCGTCTGCAGGTTCTTCATATAAGTCAACGTCGACCTATACATATCGGTGTTGGAGACGGCTTCGAAGCCATAGCCGGCCCTGGCCTCCGTCCCGAGAAGGGCGGAGGCGCAGAGTACCAGCAAAAGTTTCCTGAATTTCATCATTCAGTAAAATAGTAACTTATTTTTCAGGACCCCATACAAGGGTAGCATTCCTGGTGCAGCAGATATCTCCACCGGCTCCGGACCATCCGGAAGCCCTCTTGGCGTCGATCTTGAGGATGTATATTTCCCAGCATCCGAAGATGAGTTTGTTGTCCACGAATTGGAATACGGCCTGATAATCCTTAAGGCTGGATTCCATATCGTAAATGGTCTCCAGTTCATCGGTAGCGGTCTTAAGCTTGTAAACCTTGTGAGCGGCATTGTGATAGAAGTAGATGTTGCTGTCCTCGTCGCAGGCTATGGCCTGGAAGTTCAGCTCGCTGTTACCGCTCGTGCTGAAACAGGTCTTGGTGATGGCATCTCCCGAGGGAAGTTTGGCAGGATCTATCTTCAGGATGCGGCTGTTCACTTCAGAAGCACAATAGATGTTGCCGTCGGGAGCCATAATGCCGTTCCAGTTTTTTCCATCTGCTCCAGTGAGTTGGAAGCCATAATTATCGGTAAGGAATACACGGTTGAAATTGCCGCCGCCGGGGAAGTAGGCGATCCTGTGGTCCTTGGCAATGACAGGGCTGGTAATATCGGTAAGACCGATGCCGATAGTCGAGTCAACCCAAAGCTCTGTGAAGCTGTCTCCGGTGAAATGAAGGGCACGGACACCCTTCTTATCGCCGCCGCCCTGGGCAAGGAGGATCAGGTTGTCGTCTCCATAAACCGCATACTGGTAGATGGTTCCCTCAGTCACGATGTCATAAGATGCCAGCTTTGCTCCGGTCTCAGCGTCGATTGCATAGAGCACATAGTCCTGAGTAGCTGCGAATATGGTCTTGCAGTCGTTGCTGATGGCAGGACCGCTGCCCATAAGGGCATTGCAAGTACTCGCCTTGAGTGCACCCAATGCAAACTCCCACTTGATCTCGCCTTCGGAAGTAAGGGCGAAGACCTTGGTGTCATTGGCGCAGATTACATCGTCAGTTGCAGGATTGACCAGCATCATTCCTCCGTTGTCGGCCTTGGAGCCGTTGAGATTCTTGACCCAGCAGATCTTTCCGTTGGCGACATTCATCTGGATCACGCTGCGGGTTCCGCGGGTTACGAAGTATGCCTTGGAGCCGTCCTTGGTGAACACAGGATAAGTATTACGTACGTTAAGGCCCTCGGGAAGGACTACCTTGATAAGGTCGGAACCGGTCTCCTGGAAGACCTCCACGACCTGCGAGATGGTACCGTCGGAGAAGGTAATCTTGGCAGTACGGGGAGAGTTGCTCTCATTGGCAGCCGCGGTTGCGCCCCAGACTTTCTCGACAAGGCCTTTGACGGCCAGGCCGGTCAACCAGTCGGCTCCCTCGGTCACCTCTGCGGTATATTCTACGTTAGCCCTGACAGGGATCTCTATCTCACCACCGTCGCTTGCTATCTCCAATTCACTTCCGCTGAGTACGATGGCATCGTTCTGGAGCTGCTTGATGACGGTTGTCAGGTCACCCTTGGCAGTAGTGACGGTAAGGGTTGCGGAACGCTCCTCGTAGGTATCGTTCTCGGTAACCGCGACTGTAACGCCATCCTCTCCGACAGTGGCGGTAAGCCAGCCGTCACCACCTTCCACGGCCACTGCAGTGGCGTCGACAGGGATGACAATCTGTCCTTCGGTGGCATCGAGTGAATACTCGGCTTCAATTGAAGGAGCAGCCTCTGCGGAAATTTTCACTATTTTCACGAATGACTGTCCGTCATCGGTCCTGAGGCAGAAGAGGACCTTTCCGGCCTCGTAAGCTGCAGGAGCGGTGATGGTGATGGTGCCGGTGGTCTCGGTCTTGGCAGTGACTTCCACTACCCATCCGGTCTGCTCGAAGGTCTCGATAACGGCCTTGGTGCCTTCCGGAGCTACGATCTCATAATCCACGGAAGCGGTCTCGCCGGGGGCGATGACTGCTATTGCAGTCTCGTCGAACACAAGCTGGAGCTTTACTGCAGCCGCTACGAGAGGGATGGTAATGACAGTGCCGTCAGCGAGGGTGAAGTAAGCATTCTCCTCATCGGTGGTGACTGTGATGCCGGTTCCGATTCCCTGTGCGCCGGGTATGGCCTCCCAGTTCTCGCCATTGTCGTAGGATACCATCCAGTCGGGATCCTCATACTTGAGGACAGGGGTAACGCCGTCAGTACCGTCGTCTCCGGCTACACGCATCTTGTTACCGGAAGCATCGAGTATCCATTCGCCGTTGAGGGTCCAATAATAGATACCATCCTCATCGGCCTTCACGCCGACAACAGGAGTCTCGCCGGGAGCGCCCGGAGCACCGGGAGCACCGTCTTTAACGGTGATGGAAGAACCATCCGAGAAGGAAATAAGATAGCCGTCGGCATTCTTCTGGACCTTCTTTACAAAAACGTTGCCCTGAACGGCTCCGACAAGAGTCTTGAAGTTCTGAACCTCGCTGTTGAGGTTCTCGACCCGCTGGGTGAGCTCTGTGATAAGGCCTTTCTGCCTCTCGAGTTCCCTCCAGACATTGGCGTCATCATACTGGCATCCTGCCAGGAGCAGGAGTGCCGGTGCAATCAGAAAAAGTAACTTTTTCATCGTTTAAATGTTTTGAGTTTGGTTGTGGTTTGGTTGGTTATAATATAGTGAGTTTGGGTTAATCGCCATAAACTAGATTGGCATTCTTGGTAGCCTGCGCATCTCCTCCTGCACCGGACCATCCGCGGCCTCTTTCAGCATCGACGCACCGTACGTACACATGGTTTTCGGTTGCGCTGCCGCCTCCGCCGACAAGATACCCGCCTCCGAACGCGAAGAAGCCCTGGGCCTCGGGGATATTGGGTACGGTGGACAGTTTCTCCGGAGTATATGAAGTGCCGTTCCTGTCAAGCTTGTAGAAGGATGCCCCGGAACTTTCGTTTATGAAGAAATAAATGTTGCCTTCATCGTCGCATGCGATGCCTCCGTGGTTGAGAAGGTTGGTGACGCCCTTGATCTCAAAGGCCAGCCTCCAGTTTGATTCAGGGGTGATGTCCTCGTTCACACCGATGACTTCTATGCGGGTCGGAGACTGCTCGGGCTGGCACAGGATGCCGTCGGAGGTTATGCAGCCGGACCAATGGTATCCGTACCTCGAAACAGTCGGAACATCTGCAAGCGCCCTTTGCTTGAGATCGACCGAGAATGTGTAGCCTTCGGCCTGGAAGAAGATTTTGCCCTGGTCCCTGGTGACACAGGGGGAAATGATGTCCGAGGCCGTTTTGACAGGAGCGTCTATGACGGCATTTTCGATGAACTTACCGTCCTTGAACTGGAGGAAGATGATACCGCCCTCCAGTTTCCGCTGAAGGATAACGATTTCATTATCTCCGTAGACGGCGACCTGACAGGCCGCATTGGCGAATGGATATTTGTCGAGGACGGCTCCGGTAGAAGCGTCGAGGGCATAGAACCAGTTATTGGTGCAGGGGGCGAATACCACAGAGCAGTCATTGCTCAGTGACGGGCCGTTTCCGGAAAGGGAAGAAGGGGAAGTTCCGCCGCTGACATCAAGATGCCATTTCTCCCTGCCATCAGGCGTCACACAGTAAACATTTGCGACATCGGAGCAGATTATGTCACCGGTAGTAGGCACAAGGCAGATGTCTCCGCCATTGGTGTTGTTGCCGTCCATCGTAAAGCGCCAACCCAGTTTCCTGCCTTCGAGGTCGAGCTCGAAAAGGCTCCTGGGATCTCCCCTCGTAACGAAATAAGCCTTGGTACATTCCTTATTGAAAACCGGATACGTGTTCCTGGGGCTGGCTGGGGAAGGCAGCGAAACATTCATCCAGAACTCTTCCGCAGTGACAGGGATCGAGAACTCGGCCGTAACGCTGCCGAAGGACGCCGACAGGATAACCTCATTGCTCCCCGGCCCTACGGCGAGGTCGGCCTCCGCGCCTGAAACCGTCTTGCCGCAAGCGCTCCAGATTATTTCGGAAGCGGAGGGATATGCCGAAATATTAAAGGAATATCTTTCTTTATGGCCGGCAAAGACATCTCCTTCGGGAACGGTATATACAGGCTCAGTCCCCTTTACGAAAAACACCTGGGAAGCAGTCCTGGAGTCAATATCCGAAGTTGCGGTTATCAGGACGGGACCGTATTTCCCGCTCTTGAATGTAACCGTTCCCTTACCGCCGGCTCCGCCGGAAACAGTTGCAAGGGTTTCGTCTCCGGAAACAAGTTTCACATCCTTGTTAGAAGCGAACGAAGGATTGAATTCGATTTCGACCGGCCTGGAAGACCCTTCGTCAACGATTATGGCATACTTGCTTCCTCCCTTGAACGTGATGGACTGGACTGGAGTTTCCGAAACAGTAACGTGGCATTTGTCTTCGAATCCGCCGTCAACGGTCTTCACCGTGATGTCGCACTCTCCTTTGGCTATGCCTTTGACGGCTCCGGCTTCTACGGTGGCCACACCAGTATCTGAAGATTTCCACTCGAGGGACTTGTCAGTAGCGCCTGAAGGCAAAACATCGGCGGAAAGAGTCTTGGTATCTCCAACGCCGATGTTCAAAGTCTTATCGCTGATTGTAACTCCAGTAACGGTGACTACGTCCTTATATACGGTGACCTCGCAGTTTCCGGTGACACCGTTTACCGTAGCAGTGACGATGGTCTTGCCGGTCTTGACACCGGTGACGGTCCCCTTCTTGGTTACAGTAGCTATGGAGTTGTCCCTGGATGCCCAGTCGACCATGGACCAGACGGCATCCTCGGGTTCGACCGTAACTGACAATGATGTATTCGCACCTTCAGCGACGCTTACGATCGAAGGATTGACGTAAACGACTTTAACGGAAATCTCTTTTTCCTGGCATGAAGCAAGGATTAAAGGGACACACGAAACGATGCAAAACAATAACCGTTTCATCTTTATAAAAAATTAGCCTCAGTGTTAACAATACAAAGTAAACTAATTTAGTTTAATAATGTGATTAGTTCGAGGTTATTTTTTTAAAGAAACAGGTTAAATAATCGCTTTTTTTAGATTAAGTAGAAAAAAAAGAAGGGTGTGACTATCTCAAATCGGTAACCAGGAAATCCTTGCCGACCGACGAGAGGTCGAATGCGAAATCGGAAACACCCTGCTTGTCCAGGAAACGGATATTGGTGAGGTGGAAGCGGCAGACCGCATCCTCGTCGAGTGTCAGGCTCACATCCAGGTAATCCTTGCCGGAACGGTTGACCTTGATCCGGTCGGTGTACTGCCTGTATGCGCCGATGAAAAGGGCCGGATTGGTAAACAGGTCCTCTTTCTCAACGGTTTCCAACAGCACTTCTGAAGCGGAACGGTCTACCGAGACGCGTGTCTTTCCATCGCTGTAAACTTCGAGGCCGAGCCCGGTCATCGCATAGGCATTGTCTTCCACGGTAACCTTTCCGGACGTAACCTCGAACTCGGGTTTGCCGTCCTTGGCGAGATAATACACATAGTCGAACTCGACACGATGGTCAGGGACCTTGTCGAGAAGAGGTATCGACTGCGCGGAAACCGTCAGGGCGAAGAGCGCGGCCATCAAGGATATGACAAAGCGTTTCATAACTCAACCTTTCATAAAGTGTTTCAACAACTCGTCCAGCTCGGCAAAGTCCTTTACCAGGACCTGTCTGGGCTTGGATCCCTCCTGGGGACCCACAACGCCCGCAGCCTCAAGCTGGTCCATTACCCTTCCTGCTTTTGCATATCCCATGCCAAGACGCCTCTGGATGTCGGAAGTCGAACCTCTCTGGGTCTGTACGACAAGCCTCGCGGCCTCTTCGAAACGTTCGTCCAGCTGGCGCATATCCACCATGCCGCCACCGCCCTCCTCAGGCGTATCCGGTTCAGGTTCAGGCAGATAATAAGGAGTATTGTAACTCTTTCCATATCCTTCCTGGTTCTCGACGAAGGAAGAGAGGGAGGATATCTCGTCATTGCTGATGAATCCGCACTGCACCCTTTCCATCTCGATTCCGCTGTAAAGAAGCATATCTCCCTTACCGATAAGTTTCTCGGCTCCGGGGGAATCCAGGATGGTCGCCGAATCGACCCTTGCGGTGACCCTGAAGGCTATCCTCATAGGGAAGTTGGTCTTGATAAGGCCCGTGACGACATCGACGGTAGGTCTCTGCGTGGCCAGGATTACGTGAAGTCCGGCAGCACGGCCCTTCTGGGCGAGGCGGATGACCGAGGTGGTTATCGTCCTGGCAAGAGCTTTCGACTCAGGGCCGGCTCCGACAGACATCGTAAGGTCGGCGTACTCATCCACCACAACCACGAGATAAGGCAGGAAGCGGTGCCCCTGGTCGGGACGGAGATTGCGGTCCTTGAACTTGTCGTTGTAAAGCTTTATGTTGTTGACGGCTGCCTTGCTCAGCAGTTCGTAGCGGTTGTCCATCTCGAGGCACAGGGACTTCAGGATGCGGGATGCGTCCTTAGCGTTCTTGACGATGGCCGAATCCTTCTCCTCCTGCTCCGACGCCGCATTCGGAAGAACCGCAAGATAATGCTTCAGCAGGCGCCCGTACGCAGAGAACTCCACCATCTTCGGATCGATGAAGATGAACTTCAGCTCCGAAGGGTGCTTGGCATACAGCAACGACGCCACTATCACGTTGAGGCCCACTGACTTACCCTGCTTCGTAGCTCCTGCTACCAGAAGGTGCGGGGCATCGGCCAGGTCGAACACCTTCACTTTCTGCGTGATGGTATATCCGATCGCGACCGGAAGCTCAGCCTTGCTCTCGCGGAACTCGGGATCGTTCAGAAGCGATTTCAGAGGAACCAGCGACGGAACGTCGTTGGCCACCTCGATACCCACGGAATCAGACAGTGTGGTGACCCTCACTCCCCTCGCGTTCAGGGACATGGCTATGTCGTCCTGAAGGCTGCGGATAGCGGCAATCTTCACGCCCGGGGCAGGATATACCTTATAGAGAGTAACGGTGGGTCCGACTATGGCCTTGACGTCCACAACCTGTATCTTGTAATTGGCGAGGGTCGCCCGAATCTTGTTGTTGTTGCGCGTAAGCTCTTCCGGAGAAACGTCGCGGCGGGCCGACTCATAGCTGCCGAGAAGGTCCAGAGGCGGGAACTTGTACCTCGGAAGGCCGTCCGGAGGGTCCAGACGGTTGTCAATCCTCGGAAGGTCCTTTTCAACCTCGGCCGCCAGGGAATCGTCCTTGATTACCTCAAGCCCTCCCGTTCCATCCTCGGGAACAGATTCCGGCTCGGGCTCGGGTTCGGGTTCCGGTTCGGGCTCAGGCTCCGGTTCAGGTTCAGGCTCGTAAACATTTTCATCTGCCTGCGAATAAACCGGTTCGTAGATGGGGTCGCCCTGACCGTACCCATTGTCCACGGGGCCGGGCTCCTCTTCTTCGACAGCCTTTGCCGAGAAAAGACCCGGGAAAAACAGCCAAATCCAAAGTGCGACAAGTCCGGCGACCGCTAGACCCGTAGGTATGATTCCGATAAGATTCACCGCCCAGTAATTGATGGAGGCTCCGCACTGGCCTCCGGCTCCTGCGCCGAATAGTTTCGTGATGCCGAAGAGCGGAGAGATGAACGCAAGTAGAAGGGAACCGAGGAATGTGGCGGAAAGGGAGCCCGAGACGATCTGGGAGAGTTTGTCCCGGACTTTTCCGGGGAAAAGAAGTCCGGTTCCCAAAAGGGCGAAGAATGCCGAAATACCCAATGCAGCAAAGCCGAAACACTTGCCTACCAGGAAGTTACCCAGCTTGAATCCAAGTTTGCTGCCACTGTTGTGAGCGATGACGGAAGGGTCCATCATACCGGGATCGCCGGCAAGGCTCTGGTCGGCTTTCCAAGTGAAGAAATACGATATGACGGCTATCAGGGAAAAGAGTGCCAATACAAGGCACGCAACTCCCGCCACGTTCCTTAACCTCTTGATTTTCACCGCGTCGAATCCGGCGGCGAAGTCCTGCCACTTCTCCTTCAGACTCATTGCTGCTGCTTCTTTTTCCGTGAATTACGGCGGTTCCCGCGATTCTTGCCGCCACCCATATTCAGATTGAGCGAAGGACGCGCCAGGGTATCGGCCGTCACTTTTCCGAGATCGATCCCCTCAGGGACCTTGATCCGGTAGTCCGAGAGCCTCTCGATGTCCTTGAATATGGTTTCATCCGCAACGCTGTCCTTGTTCCAAATGAGGTACTGCTGCCTCATATAGATGGCGAGGGAACGGATCATCGCCGTCTTGACTTCAGAGTCGGTCTGCTCCGCCACGAGGTCTATGATGCTTTCTATGTTGCGTCCGTAATGGTTGGCCTTGATGGGACGTTTGTTGAGCGGAATCTTCTCCGGCGCCGTCTGCAGCCTCTCAGGAGCGGGGACGGGGTACGGAGAATCGATATCGAGGTCGTATCCCGCGATCATAAACAGATGGTCCCAAAGTTTCTGCTCGAAATTCTCCTGCGAATGTACTTGAGGATTGAGCAGTTCCATAACTTTCACCACGGCTGCCGCCTGGCGGCTGCGCTTATCGCGGTCCTCTATCTCACGAAGATGGCAGACCATCTTGTAGATGTTGCGCCCGTACTCCGGCATCGCCAGAGGATCCAGTTCCGTATTGTAATATAGCTTGACTGTATTTTCGTTTCCTTCCATATCGGAGCACTCGTTTATATCTTGCAAATATAAGAATCAGTTTTCTCAAACGCAAACGAATTGGCCGTCCGAGTCATCGAACATATACCACAGCCATCCGGATACATTCTCATAGCCCATATCCTTGAAAAGGGACATATAGCGGCGGACCTGGTTCTGGTAAGAACGTTTGGGCGAGCCGAACTTGTAGTCGATCACCACCACTGAGCCGTCATCCCGGAGCACGACCCTGTCCGGACGCAGCAGTTCCCCTCCCGGAGTCATGAAATCTCTCTCCCTGAGTACTCCGTGACCTCCGAACCATCCTTTCCCGGCCGCAGCATTGACCTTGGCCTCAAGGAACGCCGTAACTTCCTCCTTCAACTGCTCCGGAAGGATGCCGCCGCTGCAGGAAGCCGCAACTGCAGAAGGGATATCACCCGGCTCCTCGACGGAAGCCATGATGTCGTGCAGGACGATACCTTTGACCCTTGCTGAAAGGTGTTTGCCCCCGGCTCCCGGCGGAGCGGCGAAATACTCCCCGGCTTCCCCTGCGATGCCGAGACGGGCGCCTGATTCCCCTTCCAGCGGCCAGGAAGGCCATCCCGGAACTATGGGCTTCTTGCCCGACTCCTCCCGCTCGATGGATCCGTAATCATACATTTTCCCAAGGGAATAGCTCTCGACGCCGTCGGAACCGGTTTTAATAAAACTGGAATCCTTGGAAGGCGCGTACAGCCTCAGGATATGGGCCAGATTCTTGACGACCGAAATGTCTCCTTTGTCGGCCTTCTTCCGGTCAAAGGATTTTGAAAGCGACGATATCACCCTCAGGCCGTATTTCGCCCTCGTCAAAGCGACATAGAACACATTCAGGTTGTCCACCGCCTGCATTTTCCGTTCCCTGAGGTATGCATCCCGGAACAGGGAATGGACGGAAGAAGAGCTTAGTGAGACCTCATAGGTCCCTTCGGCCAGATTTTGCAACGGAGTATCCCTGAGGTCAGGCGCCGCCCATTCTTTCGATGTCTTGTACAGTACGGTTTTCTCTGCATAAGGGAAAATCACGAACGGGAATTCAAGGCCCTTGGACTTATGGACAGTCATCACGCGGACAGCTTCGGAAGACCTCGGGGATGTAATCATCGGGTCAGCTGCCTCCCAGTCTTCGAGGAACGCCGGAATGTTGTTGCCGCCGGTCCGCGACCAGTCCTGCACATAATCCATGAATGCCATGATATAAGGCACTTCCGTATTGAACAGGGCCTCGTCGAAGTCTTTTAGTGAACGGATCAGCCGTTCGCAGAGTTCCGTGAGGGAGGAGTAGGACGAGGGCGGCTCGATGCCGGTTTCACGTGCCAGGAAAGCAGCCGCCAGATTCTCCTTCGCGCTGCCGAAGGCGACAAGGGCGAGGAACGATACCAGCCGCCTCACAGTCACGGAAGACTTGACCGACAGCGAATCGTCGGATATCACCCTGTACCCGTTCCCGATCAGAAGGGAAGCCAGTTTCTCACCTTCATTGTTGTTCCTGACAAGGATTGCGATGTCCGACATCTTTCCTCCGGCTCCGATGACTTCCGAAATGGCCGACAGGACCATCTCTTCGACAAGTTCATCGTTGCTGCAGAAATCCAGCCGGACGCTGCCGGGCGCCTTGTCTTTCACCTTCGACTCCTGCTTGACGTCGGCGTACAGGCGGGAAACGCCCCCTTCTCCGAGGATAGCGTCCACAGTCTTTGCGGCAAAGGGGAAGAACCGGCTGTTGAAATCCACTATTTCCTTGAGCGTACGGTAATTGTCATCCAGGGTACGGATCTTTTCCTTTGGCACGTTGAATTCCCTCGGAACCTGCTCGTCCAGCAGGCTCCAGTCGGAGCCTCTCCAGCGGTAGATGGACTGCTTGACGTCTCCGACTACGAGATTCTTCCCGCCCGAAGCCTCGCTGTTGTGGATCAGGGGACGGAAATTGGCCCACTGCAGCGTGGACGTATCCTGGAACTCATCCAGAAGGAAATGCTCGTAGCGGACTCCCATCTTTTCGTAGATGAAAGGTGCGTCGCAGCCGTCGATGATATCCCTCAGCAGGGTGTTTGAGTCGTCTATGCTGATGATGTTCTTCTCTTTCTGGAGAAGGTCGAACTCGTTCCTGACCTCCTTTGCTATACCGAGGCCGTAAAGCTGGGAATTTATGATTCCGGCGGTCGTGTAGATATCATACTCCCTGCCGAAAAGGGCCTGGAACGCTTCGAAAGGCCCTTCTATCAGGCCTTCGAGCTTGGCCACAAGGTCTTTCTGCTCCTTCTTGAACCAGCTTTCCGGGTCCGCGGTCTTCTTCATAAGGGTGTCGGGATAGCGTACCGTATTGTCCGCCCGAAGGTCCGCATATACATACAGGGCCTTGAAGGAACCGCTCTTCGTTTCGAGCGGCGAGACTCCCGCCTCGTGGAAAACTTCCAGGCAGGCCGATGCTGCATCGCTTACCTTCTTCACGAATTCTTTCCGGATGGCGACGCACGCCTTTTTGATCTCCCTCAGCTTTTCCTTCGTGAAACCGGACGGGTCTCCACCGGCCGCCACGGCTTCCTCCCTGCCGGGCCTCAAGACCTTCCGGGCCATTTCCAGGACATCTTTCTCCAACCTCATCCGGCCTCCTTCCCCGAGGGATGCAAGGACGCTCTCGGTCAGCCATCCTAGCATCGGGGAACCGTCATCGGACACCGAATCCAGTATCCTGTCAGCGGTTTCCCGCACCAGTGAACCCCGATCGAGCTCGACCTGATAGGATGAGAAATGTCCGGTCTCGCGAGAAAACGCCCTAAGGGTCTGCTGGAAGAACTTATCGATGGTGCTGACCGAGAAAGACGAGTAGTCGTGAAGAATGGAACTTATTGTCCGTGAGGCCTTTTCGCGGAGATGGAGAGGGTCCCTGAAAACCTTCGGGACGAATTCGTCATAATAATCGGACTCCTCGGGGACGGTCGCGAGGATGTGAAGTTCCTTGAGCACCCGGCTTTTCATCTCGTCGGTTGCCTTGTTGGTGAATGTCACCGCCAGGATATGCCTGTAGGTGTCCGGGAGTGGGCTTTCCAAAAGAATCCGTATGTAATCCAACGCCAGGTTGAAAGTCTTTCCTGAGCCGGCGCTGGCCTTGATTATCTTCATCATAGGTCATCCTTCTTGGTTTTTCTTCCGCAGATTATCTTGAAGTCGCAATAATTGCAGTTTTCCGTCACGGTGGTCCTTCTCCACGGCAGGGAAAGGTCTGTCAGGCGGGCGATGATTTCGTCCAGGATTTCTTTCATCATGGCGCTTAAGGCTCCGTCACGGCGGTACTGTGTGACTTCCCGGGTGAACAGGCGGGGCATAGAATAGACGGAATTCACCACTTCCTTCCCCTCGGTTTCCGGCCGGCCGTCCAGCAGCATATCATAGAAATAGAATTGGAAAATCTTGTCCGGGCGGTCCTTGTCTCCGGCTCCCAACAGCTTGTCCTTGATGGAGGCAGGGTCAGTTACCGTCATTTCGGATTCCTCCACAAGGCCGGTCTTGTAATCCACCACCCTCACCTCTCCGGTTCGGCAGCTGTCCAGGCGGTCGATGTATCCGACGAAGTCAAAACCTCCGTACGACATTGTCTCCTTCTTCTCAAGGCCTAATATACGGAAGCCTTCAAGCTTTTCATCCTCAAGCAGTTGCTTATCTCTCTCAAGAACCTTGACAACATACTGGAAAATAACTCTCTCCACAACGAGATCCCTTCCTGTCACCTCTACGGTCCTCATCTCGGAGAGTATCCTCTCCCTTATGAGGGCCTTGATCGACTCCTTGTCCGAGAGCAGGGAGCCAAGATAAGCCTCATCCACCAGTTCCGCCCCGGAATAAAGCTGCTGTACCACGTAATGGAACACCTTTCCTATTACGCTGGCATCCATGGAATCAGCCGCCAGGTCATCGTCGTCGAGGCCACGGACTACCTTGTAATAGAATTTGGCCTCGCAGGACAGGAAATCTTTCATCCTTGAAACCGAAAGCGGCCTTTTACGGACCGTCCCGATATCTTCAGGGGTTTTCCGGATCGTTTCCTCTTCCGGACCGGAGCCCAGGCTGCCTTCCGACTCAAACCGTTCAAGCCTGACTCCGTAATGATACTCCAGCTGCTTTATGTATCGGCTCTCTTCACCTGAGCGCAGTCCTTCCGTGCGATTGTCGCATACCATCCAGACTGTCTTCGCGCGGCAGATCATCCTGTAGAAATAATACGCCCAGACCGCGTCCCTGTAGTCATAGCACGGAAGTCCGAAGCCCCTGCGAAGGTCGGCCGGAATGAATGAAGGGTCGAAACTCTTGCCCGGGAATACCCCCTCGTTGGCGGAAAAGATTATCAGGGTATCGAAATCCAAGGCCCTCGTCTCGAGCGGTCCCATTATCTGGAGGCCTCCGAGAGGCTCTCCTTCAAATGGCACGGAAATACTTGAAAGCGAGCGCTCTACAAGCCTTGAAAGAGTCTGGGGCAGAACCTCGGGGCAGAGATCCATAAGGACCCCGAGAGCCTGGTGGCAACGCTTTGCGAACTCCGCCTCGAGAGCGGAAGCCCCGTTCTCGGCCAGACGTCCTCCTACAATCGATACTATCCCGGAGAGATACGTCAGGAAAGTCCGTGACCATTCCTTCGATGCTTCCGCTTTGTCCGGTACGGCCTGGGCGAAAACAAACGGCAGGAGGTCTCCGTCCCGAAGACGCCGCGCGGGTATGTAACTTCCTTCCTCCGAGAGGGCTTTTTCCAGCACGGCCGTCTCCCCTTCCGTCAGCACGCTGCGGAAAACGCTGTTGGACAGCACCGTATGCACGTTCCTCCCATAAAACAGAAGGTCATTCTTCCTGAAACGGATATGCAGCTGGAGGGTGCACAGCGCCCTGACAAGAGAGAAAACCCCGCTCTCCGCCATAGGATAACCCATCGTGACATTGATGGTTCCCACCTCGGGAGGAACCGATTCCAGAAGCGGCAGAAGGAGCGTGCTTTCAGGCAGCACTATCGCAGTCCGGACCGGATCGGAGAGGTCGGTTTCTGCCAGTATGGAGGGAAGTATCTTCACCTGTCCGACTCCCGATGGAGACCCTACGACCTTGATCGCGGGAACTTCCAAAGGATCGGGGTCAGGCTCGAAAGCCTGGGGGAATTCCCTGGTATTGGTTCCCATAAGCTCGGAAGACTTGTTCTCCGGATCCTTGATGAAGGGTCCTGAATAGTCCCAACAGAACTCGGCGAGGGATGCGTCCCTCATTTTGGCGAGAATCGACCTTTCACTTTCCCCGAGGGCATTCAGGCCGGTAAAGACAAACTTCACGGTCCCAGGGAAGGCTTTCTCCAGGATGTCCTTGAGCGGCCGCTCCCGGGCCGCTTCAGAAAGGGCTCTGCAGACCATTCCTTCATAAGCCATTCTATTGGTTTCCAAACGCTTCCTGAACGACTTATACAAAGGAAGCAGGATATTCCATATAGCGAGGAACCGCTGTTTCACCTCGCCTTGGGGGCCGTCGAAATGCGAGAGGAATTTCCTCAGGGCCTCGTCCTGCTTCTGGGTCAGGTAAGTAAAATCGTCCTGCATTTCCTTATACTCCGCCACATTCGCAAGGAGGACGTCCGGGTCTGCGAGATACTTGTCAATGTCATCGAAATCGGAAAGTATCACATCGCCCCAGAACAGGAAATCATCCAGGGATTCAGGCAACGGGGATACCTCCCTGTAGCTTTCATACAGCTCCAGCATGAGGCGCAGCCGGTCCGTAGGGGCCTTGCCGCAGGCCTTATGGTAGAAATCGCTGACCGACAGGAGCCTCGGCATCATGAAAGGAGCCTTCGGAGGCTTCTCCCGCACCAGGTCGGAGAGGTATTTCCGGAAAAACGCCATCGAGCGTTTGTTCGGAAATACGAAGCAATAGCCTTCAAGGCCGCCCCTTTCCAGATAATGTGAGGCGACTTGCTTGAGGAAAGGAGTCATCGTCAGTCAAAATCAATAGAGTCCCAAAGATGTTCCATTTCCCGGCGGTCCTTCTTGGTGGGACGGCCGGAGCCACGGTCCCGCTTGACGAAAAATGTCTCGACCGGAGCCTTCGCCTTGGCTTTTTCTTCCTCGGGCGTCAGGTCTTCCGCGAAATCCGGGACCATCTTGGCGCCCACCCTGTTGCCAAGGGGCTTTATTACCCTGTACGTAAATGTCACCGCGCCCTTACGGACTTTCAGCACATCTCCTTCCTTTACGGGACGGGAAGGCTTGGCGTTGACATCGCCGATCTTCACTTTGCCGCCCTTGCAGGCCTCCGTGGCCTCGCTCCTGGTCTTGAACACCCGGATGGCCCAAAGGTATTTGTCTACTCTGGAATCGTCGTCCATAATTCATCAGTTTGTTCAGGTTTTCTAAATATAATCTCAAGAAGTTCCGCAGGCGCCGGGCCGCAGGATACGGCAACCGCCTTTTCAGCATCGGCCGGCACGAGAACAGTATCGAAAGTGCCGTCATCCGCCTCCGGACCGGAGAAACGGACCTCGCCAGCCTCCGGCACTGTCATCGAGACCTCTCCCCCCAGGCATACATATAAATAGAATGTATCATCTTCCGAAGGTGATACCACTCTCTCTCCGTCAAGAGTTATCTTCCTGACAATGAATGGATTGACCGGATTCTCCGGGGACAGGTCCTCCGGAATGGGAGCATCGGTGGACACGAAGTCGAGCACTTCCGCGATGTCTTCGTCGAGGATGAATCCGAGGTCAGATGCTTCCGAAATCTCGATTATCGTCATATTTCCGGAAGCACCGTGTATCAGCGTCGGCGGTATGGAGAAAAGGTCTCCTTTCCTGACCGGGATGGAATTCATAAGGGAGGCCGCAGAGCCTCCTGTGGCGGCGTCGAACAGCTCCGACGCCCCTGCATCGACCGCAAATCCGAGCTGCACCCTGGCTCCCGGTCCGGCCTCTGCCACATACCAGCAGGCGGGTTTACCGAAAGAATCGTAACGGTCTGCCGCAAGGGTATCGTCAGGATTGACGAAAAGCGGGGTCTGGCCTGAAATCCTCAGGACGCGGACAGCAACCGGGAACTGGGTTCCGAACCAGTCGAAAGCACCTTCCCCGATCATCCGTTCGAAATATATGCGTGTCAGTTCTCCGAGCGTATTGCCCCTCAAGGGACCTCTTCGCACAGGGGTGTCGGCAGCCGCAAGGTCGGCTGCAAGATACTCTGCCGTGTACGGTTCTCCTTCCCGCACCGGAACGGAGACGGGACCGAGGAGCATCGGGCAGAGGGTTCTGTCCTTATCTTCAAACATATGGTCAGCTGCCTGGAAGACAGATTATTTAACCCATCCGGGGATAAGTTTGTTGAGTCCGAGGTAATAGGCTGCAACACCGACCCAACTCGTACAGAGGATAAGGAGAATGAACAATATCTTGAGCAGGAGGTTGCCTTTGAGCTTTGCGATTTCGATTGCGGCCTTGATGGCAAGGATGAGGCCGATAATGTAAATGATAGTGAAAAGCATAATCTGAAAAGTTTTGATTATTTGAGCGAAATATAACAAAAAAACACGGAATTTAAAAGATAAATATTGTTAAATTTGCAAATGAAGCTATTGAATTACATTATGAAGCGGATTCTTTTAATTGCGGCCATAATCGCCGCTTCAGCCGCCGCATCGGCGCGCCCCTACTGGAACAACAAACTCAGGATAATGCCCCTCCGCCCCCCTGTAGGTGAGAATCCGGAGTTCCTTGACCTGAATGGAGACGGAAAACAGGATGCGGTGAAAGCCGAATTCCCCGGCGGCGTCCCGATCCTGTGGCTGGATGACGACGGTAACATGAAACAGGGCGACCTCGAAGGGGATACCGTCAACGACTGCCTCCTGGTGGACCGCGACTGCGACGGCGCTTATGACCTCGTGGTCAAGTTCGCCGACATCAACCTGGACGGCAAGGCTGACTTGCAGCTGATAATGGACTATCCCGTAGGCCAGCGCACCACCCCGAACCATATGTTCGTATTCGACGACGACGGTGACGGAGTGTTCAATTACATTGACTGGAGCCGCCTGGACCTGCTGTGCTGGGAAAAGAACGGCATATCGGATTTCTATACGGACTACAGCGGCAACAGCACTTTCCTCAAGACGCATAAACTGTCCACCGAACTCGCGGACCTGAGGTATAACTGGGAGAATCCGTTCCTATTCTACGACTATGACGGGGACGGTCTCACGGAGATGGCCGTACGATTCTGCGACAACTCCCTCCTGGAACCGGAATCGGAGAAAGCCGGCTTCTCAAAATATCAGCACCGAGGCTGGATGGGATGGTTCTCGATGGGTATCGATATGGACAACGACAACGCCCACGGCAATGATTTCGACTTCGACATGACCCTGCACTATGGCGGCGACAAGGCGCTGAACTACAGCGAATGCGTCCATCCGGTCCGCAATATGAGAGGCCTTCCCGAGGCCGACGCTTTCTTCCCGGACGCCAGGTTCCGCCTCCTTACCGAGCTCATCTTCCCCGACCGTACGCAGGCTTTTGACAAAGGCTTTTCCGGCAACTGGCAGTCCGCCCGTTTCGTATGGGACGAGGATGACGACTGCGGACGCTGGGAAAGGGTCGAACTGTACGACAACCTCGACGCTTTCACCTATGGACGCGGGAACAACGGCCTGGACAAGAATCCACAGTCGGACGTCGCAGGAGACAGAGGCGAATGGGATACCGATTTCTCGGGTGGCGGTGACATCTACATCGGCCGTTTCGACGGCCGCGTGCACCTTTACGGAGCAGAACGCGGCGCGTGGAGGATCGACCAGAACACCCTGTACTATCAGGGATTCAACTGGACATTCCAGAACTTCTCACCTTCCAGCCCGTGCGCAACCGTCGAGTATCTGGATTCCGACGGGAACGGATTCATGGACACCGTAAAGTACGACCTTGACGGAGATACAGAATATGAGACTACGGTATCGCTGAAAGAGCTCGGCATAGACGATACCTGCCCTGTAATCGACGTGTCAAAAATGAAATACAAGGACTACACCAAGCTCTTCAAGAAAGTTTCCAAAGGAATGTGGAAACGTTCCCAGGATGCCCTGAAGGTGGCCCGCGCATACGGGATTCCTACCCTTTGGTACTCAAAGCTCCTCAGTCCAGGCTCCGACAGGGAACGCTACCATTACGGATGGTGGTTCCAGTTCTATGTCTATAAGGATCTCGAAGACCGCTTTATCCGCGAAGGAAACGCTGAAGCTCTCGGCCGCCTGGCCTCCGCATATTATTCAGGAAATTGGAAATCAATGCTTTAGAATATCTGATAATTATTATGAAAAGACTCTATGCAATCGCGGCTGCGGTCCTGACACTCGCCGCCTGCGCACCGAAAGGCGAAGCCCCCGAAGGGATGGTCCGCATCCCCGGAGGCGTCCTTACAATGGGCAGTGAAGGTCTCTACCAAGATGAGATGCCTGTCCATCAGGTCAAGGTAAACTCCTTCTATATGGATGAGAAGCCCGTCACGAACGCTCAGTACAAGGCCTTCTGCGACGCCACCGGAAGGCGCTATCCCGGCAATCCCCGCTGGGAAGGCGTACCGGACTATTTCCTCTCCTACCCCGACCATCCCGTCGTATTCGTCAGCTGGGGCGATGCAAAGGCCTATGCCGAATGGGCCGGCAAGAGACTTCCCACCGAAGAGGAATGGGAATGGGCCGCAAGAGGCGGACTCAAGGGAGCTTCTTATCCCTGGGGCAATGAAGCCCCGGATGGGAAAAAGCTGAATTTCAGCGACAAATGCTCTGAATTCCAGTGGAGAGACAACCGCGCTGACGACGGTTACGCATATACTTCCCCGGTCGGAAGCTACGAGCCAAACGCCTATGGCCTCTACGATATGGCCGGAAACGTTTGCGAATGGGTCGAAGACTGGTTCTTCCCTTATTCCGACACGGTGCACGATACCGAAGCCTTCAAGGACGGCTGGGGCGGATCCCGGGTTTGCCGTGGAGGCTGCTTCCATTCTCCGGCGTGTGACGTCACGGTTTCCCGCCGCCGCCAGATCCTCGGAGGAGGCGGTAACGACTCCGTCGGTTTCCGCTGCGTCAAAGACCTTGAAGGCACCGAGCACCAGGCCGCTCCGGACGTGGAATATATCACGTCTCCTGCAGGATGGGATGAGAAACTTCTCCAGATGAACGTCACCATCCCCAAGGGCAACGAACTCTGCATCGGAATGGGTGCGCCTCTGAACCCGCTTGAACTCAAAAAGCTTAAATGCATGGGAGTCACGAGCGTCGAGCAGTATGTCACCTGGGAGAGCATCAACAACGGCGGAGAAGATGTGTGGGATTTCTCGGTGTGGGACGCAGAGGTCGCCAAACTTAAGGAAGCCGGCCTCAAGTGGCTGCCATTCGTAATCGCCGGCCCGGCTTACTCGCTTCCCGACTGGTACCGCAGTTCAAGGGACTTCGAAGGTCTGACCTGCTATGAGCACAACATAGAAAGCAAGATCCAGACCCTCTGGGACAAGAATTTCTACAAATACATAGACCGTTTCCTCAAGGCCTTATCAGACCACTACAAGGACAAGAGCATCTTCGAGGGAATCATGTTCGGAATATGCGGCGATTTCGGTGAAGCCATCGTGTCGGTATGGCACGGAAACTGGCCCCAGGCAATTCCCGGAATGTACCACGCCCATGCCGGCTACTGGTGCCAGGACCGATTCGCAAGGGCTGATTTCCGCGAATGGGCGGAGAAAAAGTTCGGAAACATAGCGGCCCTCAACGAGAGCTGGGGCACTTCCTTCCCCGCATTCGCAGCCGTTGATTATCCTCCCATCGTGTCCTCCCCGGACAATTTCCGCTATGATGAGAACACCGCTCCAGGAAGTTTCGTCCCGAAGACTGTTGCCGAGAGGAGACGTTGGATCGACTTCATAGACTGGTACCGCCAGAGTATGACGGACTATGTTTCGTTCTGGACCAAGACCGGACGTAAATACTTCCCTAACAATGAGTTATACCTCTGTACCGGAGGTGATGCCGTGCCGTGGCACGCCAGTGAATTCGCCCAGCAGTGCAAGGCTATGGCAGAATATGGCGGCGGAGTCCGCATTACCAACGAGGCGTCGCACTACACATCCAATTTCAACGTCACCAACTGGGTGTCGTCCGCAGGCAACTTCTACGGAGGTTACTTCAGCTTCGAGCCGGCCGGACAGGTCACCGAGAGAGGTGTAGTCTGCAGGGTGTACAATGCAGCCGCCACAGGCGCCAAGTCCCTGCACTACTATTCCGGCAATATCCTCGGGAACGAAGAGAGGGCGACCAATTTCGCCTCCAACGTTCATTTCCTCCGCGAAGGCGGAATACGCCGCCGTATCGGAGTCCTTTATCCCGATACTCCGATGGTGCTGAACACTTCCCGCTACGGAGAGATGAACGCAGCTTTCGCCCTGCTTAGGGACTATACCGATTATACATATGTATGCGACCTGACTGTTTCGGACGGCATCCTCGACACTATCGACGCCCTCATAATCCCCGTTGACGGATACTACAAGAGCGCAACGCTCGAAAAGATCAAGGCGTTTGCGGACAGGGGCGGAATGATAGCCGGAGTCGGACTGGAAGAACTCAAGGGGCTGGACGACGACGCCGACTATATGAAAATACTCTTCGGAGAAGGGCATACCGGACGCACTACCCTTCTCAAGGCCGGGCTCAGCGCCAAGGTGGAGTCCACCGGCACGGCATCGAATTACAGGATAACATACGGAGACCGCAGCGAAATTCAGAAGGGCATATTCGACAACCTGACGGCATTCTTAGCTGAGGGAGGCCTGAATGTTTCCGACGGTATCCTTGACGATGTCTTCAGCGCCGACCGCACCGACGGCCTTCTGATAATGAACTACAGCGGTAAAGACGTGAAGCGCTCTTTCACCTATCCCGACGGTAAGAAAGTCGAGGCAGACGTACCCGACCTCACCATAATGGAGCTCAAGTTTTAATTTTAACAAATAACGAAACACATTGACAATGAAAAAATTAGTTCTTGTCCTGGCAGCGATGGCGATAGCCGTCTGCGCCAATGCCCAGATCTACCTCGGAGGCAGCCTGCACTTCCAGGCTTCCGACAACATCTCCACCAACTTCACCATCAAGCCCGAAGTCGGCTACAGCTTCAACGACAGCATGGCCGTCGGCGCATCTCTCGGACTCGGATTCTACTCGCACAACACCCTCCTCACCTTCTCCCCTTACTTCAGGTGGTCATTCGTACATTTCGGGCCTGCCAGCCTGTTCCTTGACGGCGGATTCGACATGGGAGGCATAATAGATGAAAGGTTCCGCTTCGCCATAGGAGTCAGACCGGGAATCGCATTCCACATAACAGATCATCTGTCTGCAGTCGGCCATCTTGGATTCCTCGGATACACGAATGATGTCGGTAATATCTTCACTTCTGAAAACATTCTTACGGCAGTCGCAATCGGAATGCCCCGCGACGGATTCAGGCTCGACCTCTCCGGAAATACTCTCTCCGTCGGACTCTATTACAACTTCTAGGAAGAGCCGGCCTACCATTATCGACAGGGCAGTCCTCTCGCGGGGGCTGTTCTTGTTTTGTATACCTTTTTGAGCATACAGTATACCTTTATCACTATTTTTAAGGATAATTTTGTAAACTTAATATCGGCTTTTTTGACCAGAAAGTACGTTATTTCAATAAACCACATAATAAAAATAACTGACAAACGATTCATTATTAAAGAATTAACACTAACCCAAGCAATTCCCGCACGCTTTAGAAGCGGCGTCGGGCCCACGGAAGAACAATCTTAAAAAACAAACAATCAGGTTTATTTAATGAAAAGTAAACATCTAACCAGACTCGCGGCACTGCTGCTGTCGGCCATAATGGGCGCTACAGCGGTGTTCGCCCAGGTGACGCCCATAACCGGTCGGGTAACCGACCCTCAGGGCAATCCTGTGGTAGGCGCATTCGTCATCGCAGAGGGCACCAATGCCTCCACGACGACGGATGCAGACGGAAACTTCTCATTGTCGGTTCCTGCAAAAGCCACTTCGATCCTCGTCCAGATGATGGGCATGGAGGACCAGAGGATAGCCATCCAGGGATCCAGGAGCCGATACGAAGTCCAACTGGCAGAAAGCCAGAACTTCCTGAACGAAGCCGTGGCCATCGGTTACGGTACCATCATCAGGAAGGAACTCTCCTCTTCAGTTTCATCCGTCAATTCGGAACAACTGAACGAGCGCGCTTCCGCGTTCAACATTACCCAGGCGCTCGCCGGAAAGGTAGCCGGTTACACGGTATACAACACTTCCGGTCTTCCTGGTGGAAACAACACTATCTACGTCAGGGGTAAAGGCTCCATCAACGCCAGTTCCTCTCCTCTGTATGTGGTGGACGGTGTTGTAGACGTGAACATCGACATGATCAATCCCAATGACATCGAATCCATCGACGTTCTCAAGGATGCCGCCGCAACTGCAATGTACGGAGCCAAGGGAGCTAACGGTGTCGTCCTTGTCACAACCAAGACAGGTAAAAGCGGAGACGGCATCATCACCTATTCCGGAACCGTCGGTGTCGGGATGCTCACCCGCACCTACCGTGAAATGGAAAGCCAGGATTATCTCGCTGCAATCAAGGAAGCTGTCGCTTATAGCGGAGGAGCGTTCGCTCCTTATTTCACCACGCCTTACGAAAAGCTGTTCGACTACAAGAAAAACGCCGACGGCACCTATGCCACCGACGAGGGCGGACTTCTCATCCCTACTCCGAAATACCAGACCTACTGGATGGACGAGTACTACCAGAAGGCAGTTTCCTATGACCAGAACATTTCCTTCTCCAAGGCTAACGAGAGAAACACGGTGTATGCATCCGTCGGATACAAGAAGACAGGAGGTGTCATCCGCAACTCCGACGCCAGAAGGCTTAACACCTCCCTCAACTTCACCTCCAAGATAAATAAGTGGCTGGACGTCCGCTTCGGCGCCAACTTCAGCTATTCCAACAGGCTCCGCAACGACATGGCCATCGGAGATCTGTTCGGAAACGTCATTACCGACAACATAGCCCCGTTCATCCCGTACGTTTACGAGGATGGCACATACGGCCAGCAGGGCGACCACCTCACCATGTCTTCGAGCTACGACTACAACACCGCGCTTGACAAGTACATGCGTCGCCAGAAGACCCAGCAGCTTGTCCTCAACGGAGCAGCTGACATCCACCTGCTGAAGGATCTCACCCTCACCGTCAAGGGAGACTACCAGAACCACTTCTTCTCCTTCGGACAGGGAGCTCCCGGCGGAATCTCCGGAGTCACCGTGTCCAATGGCGGTGTCGCCAGCATGGAAAACAACTCTTCTGTCCGCTGGTCCAACGAGGACTACCTCACTTATGACAAAGCGTTCGGAAAACTGAAGACCACTACAGTTCTCGGAACCTCGCTCTACTTCTACCACTATGAGTCTTCATACGGCGGAACCACCAAATTCTCCGACAACCAGTACGAATACTACAAGATCCAGGACGGTACCGTAACCGACGATCCTACATCAGGTTACGACAAGCAGACGATGCACTCGGTGTACTTCAGGACCAACCTCGCCTACGACAGCAAGTACCTCCTCGGAATCACCCTCCGCGCTGACGGAGCATCCAACTTCGGAGACAACAACAAATATGGTTTCTTCCCTTCGGTATCAGCCGGATGGATCATGTCCGAAGAAAAATGGTTCGAACCTGCAAAGAACGTCATCAGCCTCCTGAAACTCAGGGCCAGCTACGGTTCCGTAGGTAACGCATCCATTCCTAGCTACCGTACCTTCGACCGCCTGAACCTCGGCGGCAACATGATTTTCAACAAGAATCTCGAAGGCACGGCCACCAACAGCGAGCCCGGAAACAAAGACCTCCATTGGGAGACAGCCGAGCAGATCGACCTCGGTTTCGACCTCAGCCTCTGGAAGAACAGGGTGAACCTCATTGCTGATTTCTACCAGAAGGACACCAAGGGCCTGCTCTATGAAATGCAGGTTCCCAACACCTCAGGTTTCGGCACCACATGGACGAATCTCGGACTCCTCCGCAACCGCGGTATGGAAATCACCCTCAACACACATCCGATCGACACCCGTGACTTCAAGTGGGACCTTGACTTCATCTATGCCCAGAATATCACCAAGGCCGTCGACATCAACGGCGACCGCCTCTACAACACCATGAACCTGCATCCGATCCTTTCGGAACAGGGCGGCGAATGGAACAGCCTCTGGGTGTACAAGAGCCTCGGCATCTGGCAGCTTGACGAAGTTGAAGAAGCACTCTCCTACGGTTACAGGCCCGGCGACATCAAGTATGCCGACCTCACTCCGGACGGAAAGATAGACGACAATGACCGCTATGTCCTCGGAAGAATCATGCCACGCCACGAGTTCTCACTCGTCAACACGTTCTATTTCAAGGGATTCTCCCTCATGATAGACATCATGGCAAAAACCGGATTCTGGACATACTGCGGCCGCTGGGATACCCAGTACCTCGTTACCGACAACGCTCACGTCACAGCCAACTATGGATGGACTCCTGACCGCCAGAACACTCTCGTTCCCGCCAACAGGACTACTGGAGACGCCTATCCGATGAACGGTCTGTTCGACGACAGCCACGCCTACAAGGGCGACTACCTGAAGATCCGCAACATCTCGCTCTCATATGACCTTAAGCGCGACCTGCTCCGCAATGTGAAGTTCTTCCGCGGAGCCTCCGTCGGAGTCCTCGCCGAGAACATCTACACACTCACGGCGATTCCCGCCCTCGACCCTGAAGGACAGGGCTGGGGACAGATAGGTCAGGTATCCAACTCCTACCCTATCCCAATGACCATCTCCGGAACATTGAAACTCACCTTCTAAACCTTGAGCGCGATGAAAAGACATATTAATATGATAATGACAGTCGCCGCCTCATTGGTGATGACTGTGTCATGCTCCTTCCTCAAGGAAGAGCCCAAGACTTTCGAACAGCCCGGAAACTACTATTCTACCGAAAACCAGGTACGCATGGGAGCCAACGGAGCTTACTATGGATACAGGATGCTGCTCAACGGCACCGGACTGAACTCCGGAGGCGAAAACGTCGTCATGACCGAATTCCTAACCGGATACGTCGAGCGCGAATCTTCTCCTTTCGCCCAGATCACAGAGGTCATCAACCTCAGCATCAAGGCCGAGAACTCATTCGTCGCCAGCCCCTGGGCCAACCTCTACGGCAGCTTGAACAACGTCAATACTATGATAGACGTCCTCGAACACAAGGAAGACATCGATATCACTGACCAGAAACGCAGCCAGTATCTCGGTGAAATGTACTTCCTCCGCGGACTCTACTACGGATATCTCGTAAGATACTATGGACCGGTTCCGATCAAGACCACTCCCACCACCGGCTTCAAGGACGCCAAACTGCCCCTGAGCAAAGAGAAGGATGTCTTTGACCTGATCATAGGTGACCTGAAAAAAGCCGAGGCCCTCATGGACGAAGCCGGCGTGGCATGGAACAATGCAGAAGGCCGCGTCTCCAAGGGCGCCGTCAAGGCTTTGATGGCCAAGATGTACCTCACGATGGCCGGATATCCCCTCCAGGATAAATCCGCCTACAAACTGGCTTACGACAAGGCCCTCGAGGTTGTCAAGAGCGGAGCGTTCTCCCTCTATGACACCTACGACGCAGCCCGCCTCGGATACGACACCAACGGCAAGGAATACATCTTCAGCATCCAGTGCATGAAGGACCAGTTCGAGAATCCCCTTCACATGATCGGTGTTCCCCGTCCCGGTGGCATCACCCTCCAGCCCTACATCTCCATGTTTGACGCTTCGCGTCCCGGAGGCGGCTGGAAGCCTTGCATGTCCTTCTACAACTCTTACCCGGAAGGCGACAAGAGGACTGAGAACCATGCATACTATTTCACCAGCCAGAAATCCATGGACGGAACCGTGACACAAGAATTCAGCCCCAGCCTGTACAAGTACTGGGACGAAGGAGCCGTGTCTGACGGCAAGAGCGGAAGGAATTTCCCTCTGATCCGCTACAATGACGTCCTCCTCACCCTGGCCGAAGCTGCCTGTGCCGGCGGTTCCACCACCGACGCCGAGGCCATCAACGCATACTATCAGGTTCGCCACAGGGCAATGCCGTCAGAGAGCAAGCCTTCATCCATCACCTTCGACCAAGTGTTCAAGGAGAGGATCTGGGAACAGGCTTTCGACGGAGAGAACTGGTTCAACATGATCCGCACCCGCAAGGCGTTCAACTTCGCCCAGAACCGCGTCGTCGACATCATCGGCTACAAGGCACCCGCCCTTACCGATGCCTATGAGGAAGAAGACCTTCTGCTTCCCTATCCTATCGACCAGGTCCGTCTGAACCCGAACCTCGACAGAACTAAACTTCTCGACTAAACTAATCGATGACAGAAATGAAAAGAATAGCAAAACTGCTGGTTCTGGCATTCGCGCTTACAGCCCTTTCGGCTTGTGTCAAAGTTGAACCCAGCGAGAAATCGCTGACCAACCCAGACATGGACCCGGACTACGAGTTCACCTACGGTATCCGCGAATTCATCGAATACGATGCCAAGAATCCAGGCGGAATAGACATATCACCTTACTTCGATTTCTTCAAGACCTTCACCCTTAAATTATATGTAGAGGGCGGCAAGATCTCTTTCCTCGAAATCGATAACGGCGACCTTCCCTGCGACGAATACAACTTCACCCTGCCTAAGGGCAAAGTTGCGTGCCACTTCGACACGAAGGTCGTTCCCAACGTTCTCAGGATCGACTCGACTGGAGATGTATTCGCCACTTTCGACAGAGGCGAATTCGTCCACAAGTTCGTCCTCGACTCTGAGGAACTGAGCTACAAGATGACTTTCACAACACTTGAAACAACCAGGGAGAATTATGAAACGGCATATTAAAATCACCGCTCTGCTGCTCGCAATCGTAGCGGCAGTGATCACGGGCTGTATCCAGATCCATGAAATCATAATACCCAAGGATATCCAGACCAACTCGACATTCGAGGTCCATGTCAAAGGTTCCATCAATCCCGAGACCGACTACGGTCCGGAAGGACTTGCGCTTGCAGTGCTCGTTCCCAAGGCTTGGAATGTCTCCCAGACAGCCAAGCTCTACATGAGCACCCAAAACCTCAAGACCCGTTTCGGAGTCGATGACCTCGTGGAAGAAGAAATGGTAGAGATATCTGATGTTCCTTTCGCCAAGCCGATTACCGGTTACGCAGGTCTCACCTGGCAGCAGGCATACACCCTTGCCAATGGAAACATGACAAATGTCGGCGGTGACATGGAGTGGCTTGTCTTCAAGAACGGAACGACTTCCATAGCCGTCAACGGCGGTGACCAGAGCACTCGCATCTACGTAGATGTCAAGATCGTTTTCAAGACAAACGACGATCCTATCAAATGCGACCTTGCCTTCGAATTCGCAGGTGAGAAGGAAGGATGGGAAAGCGTAGGCTTCAAGACCAACATCAAGACCGCGCAGTGCATCGTCGGAGACGGCACGACCAACTACCTTGAGTATCCCCTTACCTCCACGGTTCCCAGCGTGTGGCGCTACGGAGACTTCTTCTCGGTATACTTCACTTCCGAGGCCGGCGGAATCAAGACCGCCCTCTACGGAGAGAAAGAAGTCTACATGTGTGGAACAGCGATTCTTGAAGACGGATCAAAGGTGGTCCTCGACAAGAAGGATGCTTCCACCAAAATGAACAGCGTCAACAACTCGACGTATATGAGATACATTTTCCCGAGACATTACTTCGGACTTCCCAAGACCGCCAAGATTACGGATTTGTACCTCTACTTTACGAACAAGGACGGAAGCAAAGTAGTGACCAGCAACGATTTCCCCGAGGGTTTCCAGTTCAAACAGCACAACAGGTAAATCTTGCAGTTGACACATTAAACAGATTTCAGAATGAAAAACATGAATCAGATACTACGTAAATGTGCCGCGGGCGTCGTATTGCTGTTCTCCTTCATGGTGAGCGCCTTTGCACAGAACACGGTATCCGGACGGGTAGCCGACGAGAACGGCAATCCCCTTGCCGGAGTATATGTGTTCGCTAAAGGCACCCAGGTTGCGACAAGCACCGATGCCAACGGAAATTTCAGCTTGAAAGTTCCCGAATCGGCCACCGCGCTCGTATTTTCGATGCTCGGAATGGTTGAGCAGGAAATTCCCATCGCCGGACGTTCCAGCATCAACGTGACCATGGAAAACGACACGAACATGCTCAACGAGACAGTTGTCGTCGGTTACGGTACCATGATCAAGAAGGACCTGACCACGGCTATCGCGCAGGTGGACGGCGAGGCCCTCACCGAAAGGGCTTCCGGATTCAACGTTCTCCAGAACATGGCCGGAAAGATGGCTGGTGTGCAGATCAAGTCCACGTCCGGACGTCCTGGCGGTAACACCGCCATCCTCATCCGTGGTGTCGGCTCCATCAATGCCAGCACCAATCCTCTGTACGTCGTTGACGGCGCAGTCGATGTGGATCCCAACATGATTAACTCCAACGATATAGAGTCCGTCTCTGTCCTCAAGGACGCTGCTTCGGCAGCCATGTACGGAGCAAAGGGTGCAAACGGTGTCGTCCTCATCACCACCAAGAGCGGCAAGGCTTCCGAAGGTATCGGAACCATAACCTACGACGGAAAGGTCGGTGTCGGTTTCCTCACCCGCAAGCTTCACCTGATGAACTCTGACGAATACATTCAGATGCAGGCCCTCTCTTACGGTTACAGCGGAAAGAACATGCCGCACCTCACCACGCCGATGGAGAACCTCTTCTACTACAAGAAAGACGCTGAAGGAAATTTTGTCTATGACGATAACGGGCTGCTGATAGCTTCCCCGATCTACGACACTGACTGGTGGAGCGAAGTCACCCGCAAGGCCATCACCCAGGACCACAACGTCTCCTTCTCCCAGAGAAGCGACAAGTCCGCCGTCTATGCCAACCTCGGCTGGCAGGATATCCAGGGTCTTGTGAAGACCACTTACGGAAAGCGTCTCAGCGCCACCATCAACGCATCGACGCAGGTCAACAAATGGCTCGACCTCAACGGAATGGTCGCCTTCTCAAGGACCGAGAACAACGGCGCCGACCAGGAAGGAACCATGATGCAGGGAGCTGTCCGTAACGCCTACGAGATGCCTCCGATCGTTCCTGTGAAGTATCCCGACGGTACATGGGGAGCAAAGGGCGACTACCCTAATTCAGAGGTTGCCTCCAACCCTATCCATCAGCTGACCAACTGGAAACAGATCAACCGTACCAGCTACTTCCTCGGGAACCTCGGTCTTGATTTCCATATCATCGATGGACTAACCTTCACCGTGAAGGGCAATTTCCAGAACACCAATTACTATAACACCGACTTCCGTATCGCCGGCTTGGAAAACTGGTCACCAGCCTCAACAGGCACCCAGGCCTACATCAGCAACGGCAATACGATCCGCTTCTCAAACGAAGACTACTTCACATACAACCACGAGTTCTTCTCCGGAAAGCTCAAGTCGAACTTCACCCTCGGTGCTTCCTGGTACTATACCCAGTCCGAGAGCAGCCAGACAGGAGCCCAGCTCATGACTACCGACCTTTTCGAGTACCACAATCTCAGCGTCGGTCCCAAGACGGACGGAATCCCCCAGTCCGGCTACGACCAGAACACGATGAACTCCTACTACTTCAGGACCCACCCGCTATGGATGACCCGCTACATGCTCGGTATCACGATGCGTGTTG
>JAEEGL014123058.1_pt1 | contig 34104 bp, 39 predicted proteins | sample 9134231 | NCBI WGS metagenome assembly JAEEGL01 (sample SAMN16246548, study PRJNA631951) | gut metagenome | biome: gut microbiome; feature: rumen; material: fiber-attached | host: Bos | place: Iran: Karaj | collected 2018-10 | reverse complement strand
TCCTCGTCAGATTTTCCTTCCTCCGCTGCTTTATCTGCCGCCTCTTTTCCGACCCTAAAATACTTCTCGGCGTCAACTTTACCATTTCCGTCTTGTGTCCAGCCTATACCTATCCTAGAATCTCCAAGCTTCTTAGAATATTCTTTTTGTCGTAGTAGTATCATAATAGTGCCTTTATTTTATTTTTAAACTCTTCAATTAACTTCTTTTGAATATCACTTAGCCTGCCTTTATATATTTTTTCTTCGGAGTCTAGGTGCTCAAGCATTAGTTTCTTTAGGGAACTATATCCTCCCGGGCTATCCCACCCATACTCTTCCGTTTCCACGTCATAGTATAACCAGCCATCATCTCCCGCATCGTTAATCGTAGCTAGGCATAGATATTTTTCTTCTATATCTAAGCCGTCTTCATACCATTCTTCTGAATCCCGCGGATCTACAGGAATTGGAAATAGGTTTTTAAATTCGGGAATCATATAGTTATTCAGGTCAGATACCATAGAAGAATACCAGAGATCTACTTTTTTAGCCCACTGAGTACTGTAGAATTTTAAATATTTCATAAATTCTTCAGGAACGGGAAGCTTTTTGCTAAGATTTATCCACCCTTGATAATTCATCTCGGATATAAAAAGTTTATCCGTGCCCTTGGCATGTTCTAGTGCCTTTAGAGTACGCTCTCTGTTTTCTTTATCAACTTTGGCTTTATATTCCGGGTCATTATTATATTTATAATCATTAATTCCAGATTTCCACCCAGATTTAGCACCGATTCCAGCTCCCACCAATGCACCCGCTCCGGTTATTCCTGCAGCTAGTTTCCACTTATTGTGCCCGGCCGCAATAATTTTTCCAGGAGCTAGTGCAGCACCCCAGAGAGCACCTTTTCTAGCACCCTTTAAGGCACCTTTAGTTCCTGCCCAAAAACGGCCAGACTTATCACTATATAGTCTCTGTCGTAGTATAATCATAGTGTAAATATTCCTTCTAACATGTTTTGGAAAGACTTTTGTGATTCTTCTCTTGCGTCTTTTACTATACTTTCCGTCGCCTGCATTGTTCTTGTATATCCAGAATTAGTACCGTATTCCTCTCCTTCATCGATAGAGAGTTTAAGACAATAACAAGCCTGTGCAAGAGAATCCCACACATCTTTACTTCCCTTCTCAGAGCCGTCGGGATTATCAAATTCGGCTGAGATAGAAGCTTTCTTAGGGTGATCTACTTTTCCTTTTGCATCATAGTGTAGATCGTATGCCTCTCTCTGAAGTCTCTTATTCTCTGGGACTGTCAAGAGTTCATTATTTATCAGGTTCTTCAGATAAATGGCAGGCTCACAAGGGACGCGGTCGGTTGATATAGTTCCGACGTTCTTAATATTATCCCTCGTGCAGTCCTGGAGTATCTGTCTTGAGAATGCTTGGTCGGCAGCTACTATGATGGAATAAAGTTTGTTGAGGTCTTGAAGAAGTTGGTAGATATGGAATAATGATATCTCTTGTCCCGACTTATTTCGAATAGCCACAGTAAACCAACACTTGACGAGAGGTAACCTAGTTCCTCCTATATCTTTCCAACCTTCGAATGATACGGCCGAAATTCCAGTCATATCTCCTCCCTGTGCAGCGCTTAAGTCTAGTCCAACCCAAAGCGGAGTATGGGAGGGCATCTGACTTAGCATCGGCCGGAGTTTATCGATTAGTCTTTCATGTTTATTATAGAAGTCAACTTCGATAATCTCTGGTATCTTATTAGGAATCTTTGAACAATTAATGAGATGTTCTATATTTCCACCAAAGAATGATTCAGAGTCTCCTCCCGCTGAAATACCTGAAAAGTCTTGGATAGCCTTTAGGACATTAGCTTTATATTCTCCTAAGAGCTGTTTAGGAACTTCTATGACCTTATCTTTATCTATCCCGAGGTCCTGATCATATTTCTCATCGGAATATAGAATCCTAGGCGGAAACTTCTGATTTCCTATGAAGACACGAAAAGTTTCACCTCCCGATTCTTCATACATGCTTTTTCTGACTTCATAGTGGGCAGGGTGACAGTTCCAGGTATACTTAGGTTCTGTATTATCAAGGAACCATTCTGTAACGGATTGACTTCCACGTGCACTAGAGTCTATGATAAATTGTCCACAGAGTTGAAGTGCGTCGGTCGAGAATCTAGACTTAAATCGGATAAGAGATTCAGAGACCCTAAGTTGTGCGTTCGCCTGATTATCCCAGAAATTAACCTCACCTAAGATATAGAAAATAACATCAGAACCTAGACCACCAGAGCCTCTCGGACCTGAAGTAATTAGCCTGAAGCTTAAGGCATTATTCTTAGTGTTCTTGAAGAATGGTGAGTATTCGAGGACATCTTTAAACCAGTTCTTAAATTCCTTGACTGCTGTTTCTTCTGACCTATGGAAAATAACACAACTCAGAGGCTTAGGTGCTAATCCAAGAGTCCTCGATGGATTTCGCATGGCCAAGAGTCGTGCATAAGTTAGAGCTAGGCAAATCTTAGATATAGTAGATTTACCTATACCAATTGCCCCTGATAGGATAAGGAAGGGTTTTCTTGTAAACAGCGGCTGTGTATCTCCCGGAAAGAATATCTCATTTTGAAGTGCATCTTTCCAGTAGTCAAAAATAACACGTCCCTCACTAAAGAAATCCTCTCCTCCCAGATAGTAAGTATCACTATAAAGTCTTTCTACCGATGGAGGTATAAATGTATAACCTTTTCTGCTTGCGAAGAACATTAATTTTTCTTCTTGAGTCATAGAATTATACATTGCCTCTACCGAAGAAATCTTAGCCAGACTTTGATCTACAGGCTTTGTCGGATCATCTCCGTGTTCTATATAATTAAAGTTCTTCATAAATCTATAATTTTATCTTGATCCTATCACAGTACGTTCAAACTGTGATAGAATTATTTTTATCCTTTACGGAATATTCTTTTGACAATAGATCTAGCTCCACGGAAACCATGAGCAATTCCCTCTTTGTGTCGCTCTATTGCCTTTTTTACACCGTCAGCCCCTCTTTTATCAAGCAGTTGAAGTACCTTATTCTGGGCTTTCTCTTGTTGTGCATATTTTTTCCTTACTGCCTTATCAATTTGTTTTGCTTTTTTGCTTCCTTTCTTAACACCCAGTATGCGCTTTAGTCGGTCTCCTGCCATGTGAGTATCAAAATTAGCATCAGCTCTGGCACCTATAATTGTATCTCTCATGTTGCGCCTTGGATCAAGTTCAACTCTTTCACTAATATTGTCAAGTATCTTGTTTTCCATAGCAACAGAATTAGTAAACTCTTTCTGGGCATAATCATATCCATCCTCAATTCCAGAACAATAAACTTCTTCAAGGATATCATCTAATTCTGAATTTCCTGTAGAGAAGATCCTTTCCTCGTAATGATTGTTTTTAAGTAGTATCATATGTTTTCTTGATTTAAGCTGGAGAAAGTATATATCTGCCGAGTTTAGTTCTAGCTTTTTTAGCTATACCCGTTAGTTCTTTTCTCTCTGTTCCCCCTAGTCCTTCAGTAAATCTATCTTTGAACCAGAGTTTTATAGCCCTCTTTTTATCTGGAGTTAGAGCATATTCTTTCTGATGTTTTCTAAGAATTACCATGGTTCCTATTTTTTAGTCCATCTTCCGCTCTGATATGCGCGAAGACAATTTTCTGCAGATTCTCTTGATTTATAGATTGGCTTCCAGTAGACTGGTTGTCCACCAGGTCCATTCATATTAATAATTCTCCACCGTCCTTGTGAATCTTGCTGAACTACGCCTTTTTTCTCAGCCTTCCTAGCAATTTTCTTTGGGACTACTTCTCTTTCCTTATATCCAAGTTCTGGGTCGGCTACGGTTTCTGCAAATCTCTTTTCGAAATATCCGCTCTCCCACATCTTGTCTATAACACTATACCCACGTTCCTGGGCCCTTCTTTCTCTTCTTCTCTTAAGGAGTCTATGAATTCCATAAAGTGCGAGAGCTCCTGCTGCAATAGGATGTGAAACTGCTAAAACTGCGCCTTTAGCTAGTCCTGCAGCGCCTAATTGACCAAGTCCAGCAGCTGCTTTGGCTCCGCCGGCAAGCAGGCCTCCGATGCCAAGTGATGCTCCGTGTGCTAAGTTCGTTAACCCTGTAGCTGCAACAGAACCTATAGTATATTCTTTTTGTCTAAATTTAATCATAATTTATTAATTTATTAAGTCGGATTTGATGGCATGACGTGAGACCTAGTTCTAGAGATGGAAACAGTATTAGCATTTGTTCTCGTTAACGTGTAATCCCAGATAAAAACTCCATCACTTATATCTTTACATACCCTGGTTCCACCATTTGTAGTCACCGCCGTAGAAAAGAAGAACATTGAGAAAGGAGAGTCATCATTAAGTCTTATATATGCATACGCATTATCACTGCCCCACCAGTCAGATGGGGTGTCACTAAGCATTGTAGGGTCTACAGTTGTTCCTGTTATATAATACGAAGATTCTTCTTCTGGGATAATGACAGGATCGCCGCCTCCACCTCCACCGCTTGGGGCAGCTTGTGCTACTATTCCTAATTCTTCAGCAGTTATTATAGTATTAGTATTAGATATCCACCAATTTCCATATTCAACATCCTGAAGTGCATAAAATCCGTTGGAATTAGTAATGCCTCCATCTATGTTTGGGAGAGATTGTACAACACTAGGGGCGCCAGAGGTAGGAACAGTATATAATTTTCCAGAGGAATTTAACTGGTATACATTTCTAAATACTCTCTGAGAACTGGAGGTATAGGATTCGTATATATAGCATCCGGTCGACCCATTGAAGTCCGGACTTACTTGAAGTGGTATTATTTTTCTAGTTCCTTGCATTCCAGATACACTATTTCCACAACTATGAGGATTAGTATCATCTAGAGTAGCAAATTTTCTATTAACCATATCTGGAGCTGACATCTCTTCGGATGAAAGAAGAAACGTTGCTTTCATCTTAGTCCAAAGATATCCGAGCCCAGTTCCATTTACATATTTTTCTGTTGCCATATTATTTTGTTACCAAAGTTTACCATTAAGTTTAACTCTTCCAAATAGTGAGGTATTAGTTGATACTGGTCTTGTTGATGCATTTGGCTTTGAGAAAACTTGTGCAAAAACTCCAGTATATCCAGTCGTACTAGAACTCGGCCAAGATCCTATATACTGACTTGATATATTCTGATTATAGTTCGTAAGATACGCATCCATGTATATACGCTTTGTATCTGCATAGTCACTTGATTCTATACCAACGTAGGAATTTACTGAAGCATTAAAATTTATTGCCACAGCAGATAAAGAACCTCCTGATGAAAAATATTTTGTATATGAGAATATCGTATATGGTGAACCAGAGTCTGGATCATCGGGATCATAATCTACATGCATCGAAAAGGTTATTTGATCTCCGGCGACAAGGCCAGTAAATGACATTATTGCCACGGGGAGTGTTCCATTATAAGCACAGGCGCCAGATGATCTATACCAAATTAACTCAGGCTGTAAATTATTTTGAGAAAAATTATTTACCGTTATTCCAATATTTGCAATAAGTGAAGTATAATATCTATCTGCAATTCTAATATAATGCCCAGAAGCAGTGGTTGCAAATGTTGGATCTTTTGGCAGCACTCTTTCGTAATAAGTACTAGATAAGCTTGGAGAGATAGATACATTTGATATTGATGCAGTGTTTGCACTTGCATTAATGCTAGAAATAGAGGTAGTTTCATAAAGGGGGTAGTCTTCTCCTCCATCATATCTAGAAACACTTATATAAGTATTTATTTTTGGTTTTGTAGATGCAGTGGTAGATCTAGTAAGAGTTCCACTTACAATTTTCATGGCATGCCAGTCGACAGTTGCATTTTCTAGAGTCAATACATGTTCGAATGATGAACCAACTAAGAGCTGTGTATTTATAGTAAATGCATATTTTGATGCTAACTCTAATTCATCGACTATAGAAACACTAGACACATTTTGAAGTGACCCTGCACCAGTCACACCGGATTCAGTAAATGTGACTGAAGTTTTATTGGCAAAGATAACAAAAAATCTTTTATTTGATCCAGAAAGACTTAGTTGAAATAAAAGATTTATATCTACTGGCTGAGACAAGGTACAAGTAAGCGTATCTGTGCTTCCGCTGTGTGTTGTTATTATATTTACCGTAACCGCGATAGGTGATGCTGAGCTCTCTGAATAAGTATATGTAGTGCTTCCAAGTTCGTTTGTTTTTAGGAGATATCGCTGTTTGTATTTAGTCCACAGTCGACCTAATCCTGTTTTTCCTAGGTATTTTCCCATATCTTAATTAATTATTGTCTTGACCATATGCAGGCCGGGCATTGACAGTGTATGAAGCAGCAGGTGATAGTGATCCAGCATAATTAGAGCCCCAAACACCGCCAGATAGCTCTAAGTCGCCTGGACCATACCATGTTACAACTTCTACACATGATGCTCTTGTTGTATCCTCGGTCCAGACACTCGTTCCGTTTATAGTAGTTGGCGTATTAGACCAGGGAGATGTTGAGCTTGATCTAAGTCTTACAATCGTATAACTAACTCCAGTAGGTTCAAATACTATGGTCTGAAGATCACCGCTTACGCTTATACTTGACGGCGCATCACAACTTTTTCCAACACCAAGATATATAAATTTAGTATCAAAATCTATTTCTGTCGGACATGCACATTTTACCCTACCTTCTGTTAGTGGCCCCCAAACTATTACTATGTTATTTTCATTGGCAAATTCAGGATCTGTCAACTCATCAGCAGTTTTGACTACTGCTGGATCTGTTTCGCCTATAAAATATCCCAGCCCGTCTGTGTCTAAAAATTTGTTTGCTGCATCCATAATTATAATGTATTCTCTTTAGCTATTGTATATCCAAGTTCTGCCCTTAAGTTTTCTAGATCTTCATCGATATATTTAAGATCTAATCGATAGGCTTTATCATCGGGGTAGTCAGATTGGTGGGATTTGATTCTTTCCCTGTCCTTCTCAAGTTGTTTTATTTCTGCCCTTATCTCATCGACGGATCTTTCTCCCAGGGCAAGCTTTCTCTTAATTATCATAGTCTATTTAAAGAATATTTTTCCGAGAATCCCTAGAATTCCGTAGACGATCTTCTTAAACCAGCTCTGTGGATATTCTAGGTCAACATCGGCGGTTTTATCTTTTCTAACTCCCATCCAGTATAGAAAATTATGTGCTCTCCATTCTAGGCACATAGATCTCCTCGTTCTCTTAAAGGCGACGTGTTCTGGATAAAGTTTCTGTATTTCATCCAAGGCTTCTAAGAATTCCGCCTTAGACATCATATAAGAATCAAGTATTTTGATTCTATTATCTAGCATCTTGTATCTCATATTTCTTCAGTTTTTCTTTTAATATGTTAATAGATTTCTGATACTTGTCTATCTCTTTTTGTACAGACTCAATATTTGCTAGATATACACTTTCTTTTAGAAACTGAGCCCTTGCAGCTTTTATTTCTCCCAAGTCTGATTTGAGGTTTGATATAACAGCCTGCTTAGATTTAATTTGGTCTTCTAGGAGTTTTTTCTTATACTCTTTTATTTTTCGTTTTATTATCATAGCTATAGTTTTAGATTTAGGTCTCAGGACAGTACATTCAAACTATCCTGAAATTATTATTTATTTTTGTTTTTTGTTAGATTTTGATCTTTTATGAAGGCGGTATCCGGCGTCGGCAAGGGCCAGCCCACCGGCTACACCGAGACCTATTTTTCCAGCTCTATCTAATCTCTTTAATTTTGCTGCAGATTCTTCACCAGCTTTTTGAAGTTTACTTACGTGCTTAGAGTGTTCTTCCGCCGCTTCTCTCGTCTTCTTTACAGAGTCTTCCCAAATTCTAAGTTTCTTCTTGGAAAGTTCCTCCATCTTTTTAGTAGATTCCTTAGTAGCTGGACTTTTTCTTAGGTTTTCAAGTTCTTGTTCTATTTTTGAAATTTCTCCTTCTCCAGCAATATCTCGGAATTCTTGATTGAAGAATATAGGGTTTTGTCTTAATTCAAGGCCTCTTTCTTCTGCTATTCTTCTAGCACTTGGAACCACATCGCCTTGAATCTTCTCTAGTTTCTTTGCTTCCGCCATTTTAGCAACTCCTATTCCAGCAGTTCCAAGTCCTGCAGCAATTGACGATCCTCTTAGTGTTGCACCTGTTTTATCTATTTTCTTATTCTCTTTCTTTTCTTTATTTTCGGCAAACTCTTTCTGAGCATAGTCATAACCATCTTCTAGTCCACTGTAGTAAACTTCTTCGAGGATATCATCTAGTTCTTCATTTCCCGTTGAGAAGAGTTTTTCATCTTCTTTATAATGATTGTTTTTAAATAGTATCATAGTAGTTTAATTTAATTTTATATCCCCTACAGTTTTAGCCATAGGGGATATGATTAGATTAGATATTATCGAAGTCTCTCTGATAGTGTTCAAATGCCATTGATAGCTGAATATCGGCTCTATCAGTACCATCCTGATCCATACCATTTTCATCCATAGTTCCATCCATGATAATACAATTGTAGAACTTTAGACGTCTTACACTGATACGGCTTGAGTTAGTAATAATAAGCTCAATCATAGGAGCCACCAGGTCATCTTTTCTAAAAGAGAACTTAGTGTCAGGGTCAGCAACACGGTTTCTCCAGTCAGTAACAAAGTATGTAATAGCTTGATCTTCCTTATCAACGAAACTTAGACTTAGAGTGCCACTTGTATCCTGACCAGTCTGTTGATAAATCGTGAAGTTGCCTCTCATTCTTTTCTGAATTCCAGAGACACTATAATTAAGCTGGACATTTACTGAATTAAGTCTAGCATTAATAATTGTATCACCTGGCCAGTAAACGATTGCAGGTGGAGTCCATTTGAGCTCCCACATATCACCTCTAAGGAACTCTTTGTTATCATCCTTATAGGTATTGGTGTAATCAATAAAGTCCATGTATCCTTTATTACCATGGACTAGGTCTTGCATTTTAGTTGCCATATTTCTTATAATTAATAGTTATGTCTAAGGTTACATTATTTTTTAGAAGTTCTCTGGTATATATTTCAACTTCTACTTCAATTAGGTCTAATTCAGGAAATGGGAGATAGCTGGTTATTTGTATTGATTTAACATTGGAAAAGATAGCTACACTTTGAACTATTTCGTTTATTTTATTTTCGATCAATGTATTAAATTTTTGACCAATAATTTCCCATCTTCTTTTTTGAACCTCCCGATAAACTTTTCCCATAATAAATCGAAGCATCCCAGAAGTAATATAGTCTTTACCGCTCTGGTACTTATTATAATAGTATACTTGATTATTTGAAACTAGGTAATTGCACTTATATTCTTCTAGCTCTTCTTGATCTATATAGGGATTGTTTCCAGAATTATATATTATATCTTTAGTTTGAAGGCCTTGATTATTTTCTAAAAGATTTCTTAGATAAATATAATATGCGGGCCTTTCTTGCATTCTGTATTTAATCTCTCCGTAGAAATATAGAAGTCGGTTTTCTGGATCGGACAAGTAATTTTTCTTATAGTCTTCTTCAGAGGTTTCAGAAATTAAATATTGAAAATTTCCGGCCGTAGCATAAGGAAGAAATATCTGCTCGTCTTGTCGCTCGCCATATAGAGATAGGTCTGGAATCATAAAGAAGTCCGGAGACACTGAGTCTTCGAGCGTATCACCTACGAGCAGATCCATAGATTTCCTATACCATTCGGCCGTAGGGTTTTCAATTTCCGCTCCATCTAGATAAAACCTGCCTTCTGGTAGTTCTTCGAGATTTCTAGAGATCTCACACCTAACAAGCTTTGACTCTTTAGAAATTCTATCGAATATTCCTTCTTCTTCTAGAGTTCCTTTAATATGTCCTATAAAATATTCACTATATCCATACCTAGATATCCAGATTACATATCCATCAGGGCCAACGTTTTCAATTGATATAGAAATTCTTGATTCGTCGAGGTTATATTCGTCGCGATCTTTTCCAATTGTCTTAGACCAGAAAGACACATATCCTGAAGAAGAATCTAGGATGTTAGAAAAGATTAATTTATTTTCCTCTTCTTCCTCCCAAGTTATTGATATGGAAGAAAAAGTGTTCATATTAATTAAATCTCTTCTATCTTTAGAATATAGTATTGCGGTATTATTAGAGACTTCTACTATCTTATCAAACTTTCTAGATATTTCTTCTACAAGACTTTGAAACCCGGTTACTTTTTTATAAACCGGCCCTGTCCCCAGCTTTTTTCTTATATCATTATAGCCTGAAGCATAGTAGATTGTCCATGAACCTGAAGCGTTAATTCCAAGATACTCTCCCTCTTTGAAATTTTCCCCTGACCATTCTAGCCTGGATACATAAACCCCAGAGGAGTCTGAATAATTGATTTTAAACTCTTCTTCGTCACCGGTAAACTCATTTTCAGAATATTTTGGATGACATACCATAGAATTTCCGGATAAAACCAGTGTGTCTCTATTATAGAAGGATACAGTATAGTCCTCAGATAGAATATAGTCAGATTCTCTAATCCAGCTATTGTTTATGTATAGCCAAATTCCATCATTGCTATGATATTTTACTTTTTCTTCGCCTTTAATATTCTCTCTAAGATAATCTATTGATGGGTATGGTATAGTATCTTCTAGGTAGTTATCGGAATATCCAGATAAATTTATAGAACCAGGGCAAACAGGCTTATATAAGTACAGTGTAGTACCGGACTCTATTAATTCACGAAGATATTGATATTCTGGATATGTTTTTCCAAACCAAATATTAAGTTCATCCAGAGATCTGACTCGAGTCGGAGATTCAAAGGACATAGAAGAACTTGGAACCTCAGACAGAATTATAAAATCATTTGGATCATCATAATATCGATTGGCTTTGATTGTTCCAAGTTTTATATACATATATCATTATTTTTTATAAAAGAATCCATGAGACTTCGTACTGACAATTGAGTAATTATCGTAGTCTGAGGATGAGGCATCATCTGCTTCTTTCACTTGTCCGCTCATAGTTATGGCCTCTGCTAGTCTACCCCTAATCATTCTGCTGGCTAAGATTCCGTTGTTGTCGGGATTTTCGCCTACTATGGAAAAAGAGATGCTTAAATCTTGTCCGCCACCATCAATTTCACCTGCATATTCTTCACTAAAATCTTTCATAGTGCAAAGAAGATCAAACTTCTTTATAGTAGAGTATTGTGGTGTCATACAATAAATTCGTATTCGAAAAGTAACGTTTTTATAATAAGCGATACATATCATGGACTTATCTATAGCAGTCGGAACAGATTCATAACTATTGATTCCTGCTCTATAATATTCCTCATTATGAGCCTCAGAGAAATATGTTGATACGTCTGCACATTTCTGAAAATACCGTCTCCAGGATTTATACTGATCGTCTACTACAGAAATTCTAAGTTCGTTAGTATATTCGACAGATACCGGATAACTAATTTCTCCATCGTACAATCCTACGGTCTTGGATACTAATTTTGATTTCTGAAGTTCAAATCCATTTATCGGAATCCACTGAGAATATCTAGTGCAGTGATTATGCTCAACTCTATTTTCTGTATTTATTTCAGAAATAGAGGGAAGATATGACCACCCTCCATTTTGTATCTTGTCTACATAAGGCTCAATAACAACTTCCCAGTATGCATTAGTGTCTAAGGTGAGATTTCCATCGTCTCTATGCATTAGTTTTCTTGGAGTTGTAATATATGGACTCTTCATCAAGGCTTCTCTGAAATCTTCAAGAGTGCCTATAGATCCTTCTTTAGTTTCTGGACAAAGATCTTTTAGGGTAAGGGCAATTCCAGTTCCAGCAAAATAGTCAGAAGTGTTAAAAATTACATTTCCTTTTAAAGCAGACCTGTAATCATCTAAAAGATTCTTGGATTTTTCAACTAGAGCGTCTTTTTCTCTAACCAAAGGATTTATCATGGTTGTAGCAAGGTTTTCATCGTACGTGCCATTCAGCATTAGTTGTGTGGTTTCCGAGATGACATTAACTACCTTGTTTAGACGGTTAGATACTTTATTTATTGCAGATTGTTGAGTATTAGTAGCTGATCTTATTGCTTCGTTATTAAGTCTCTTTAGTTTCTTTGTCTTTGTTTTTTCAAGTTGACCAGTTAGTATATTTCTTCTTCCATTGGGTCTATTTTGTGGAACCGCCGTATCAACTCCTTTTGCAAGACGATCTATAAATTTCGGTATAGAGTTAAATCCAGCTCTTAAGGTAGATTCTATTCCTCCACCAAATAATCCTGTAGCTCCTCCCTGAACTAAAGATTGAATTCCTTCAAGTATGGCGCCCCCACCAGGAAGTCTAGATCTATCTGTCCCCGTTGCTCTTTCTAGTTTATTTCGAGCTAAGACGAGGGCCATCAGAGTGTTTTTAAGTATATACTGTCTTGTTACAGATGATATTTTATCAGAATTAAGATTCGGATTTGCTCCCTCAAGAAGCCCGTTTATAACGTCTGTTCCCCTATCTGCAGCGAGTTCCGCCAGTCTTCTTAAGTATCTATCTTGATCATAGACTGCAGGATTAAGAAAATTGCTTGGATCTTTTGTAGGATCATCGCCATCCGGAACTTGGTATTTTATTCCAGGAATTCTATTTCTTTCTCCATAGTTCTGTCTATATTCCTTTTCAAGATACTCAGAACGAATTGTATCTTTTTCAGGAACCTCTAGAGCTCCGACTTCAGTGATTTTAGATTCTAATGTTTTTTCTTTATCAAGCTGTTCTCTTCCAATATATCCAGCGAGATCTATTAATTTCTTTTGTTTATCTAGGGTTTCTATAATTTTTCTAGATACTTCCTGTGCTCTAGAGTCTGATAACTTAGTATCTCCTAGGTATGCAGATATAATACCAGCCAACTCTGAATTTCCCTGCCCTGTTATTTCTGCGCCAGAATTACCAGCTACTAAAAGTGTCATTACATCTTCATATAGCTCATCAGCAGACATAGAGTCTAGAACCTCCTCTATTCTTTTTACATCAGGAATATCAATGTCTAGTCTATCGCTTGGAAGCTCTTCTATCTCTTCTGGTTGAATATTAAGCTTAGAATCAGGTAATTCAACCTCTTCCGGTTGGATATCAATTCTAGAATTCGGGAGCTCTGGATCTTCTGGATGAATATCTAATCTATCTTCCGGGAGCTCTTTTGGCCACCCCGGATGAATCCTTAGTTTATCATCAGGCAGTTGATCAGGATCCTCTGGGCTAATATTAATAGTTGTATCTGGTAATTGATCAGGTTCTGTGATATTAAGGCCAAGTCTTTTTTGTCTTAGGCTGTCTGGTTCCTTAACAAATAAGTCCTCAATATGTTGCCTTAAGCTATCTGGATCCTCTGGGCTAATATTAATAGTTGTATTTGGAAGTTCAGAGGGGTCTTCTACTGATATATCTAATTTTTTATCAGGAAGCTTTATCTTTCGAAGATCCTGTAGTTCTATTGCCCCAGTAGGAAGCTCGGGATCTGATATATTGTTTAATGTAGATTTCGATTTTGGTAGAGATACGTTTTGATTAGATGGATATATTTTTTCTCTATCTTTTGGAAGTTCTGAGAGATCATTTACATCCAGTCTAATCATTGAGTTTGGAATTTCTTCAACTTCTTCTATTACTAGGCGCTCTTTTCCAGTTCTTAATCTAGGATCCTCAACATTTTTTAATCTATCCACCTCTTCCGGTAAAGAGTTTGGGTCTTTAGTCTGTATTTTAATTACATCCTCCGGAAGTTTTTGGACATTTTTTATATCATTGAGGTCAATTCTTCCTGTTCTTAGACCAGGGTCTTGTACGTAAAGTTTTTCTTTTCCTTTTGGAAGCTCCTTATCGTCCTTTATTTCAAGACCTTCTTTTCTATCTGGGAGAACAATTTCTTTGGTCCCATCTAGTTTTATTCTTTTGTCGGGAAGTTCTATTGTTTTAAATTTAGCATCCTCTGGTCTTTCCAAAGGACTGTCCGCCATATTTTCAGAAATCCACTGTTCTTGCGTATCTCGTATCGCCCCTAGATACTTGGATAATCCTTGTATTTCTTCGGGGCGAGTCAGTCGTTCACACCCCGGGATCTTATTTCCGGAAGTTATTTTTCTTTTTTCCTCCATTATGTGTCTAGGGTTTCAATTATTGATGATAAGGTATATACAAAAAGAACATCAGCGGCTTCAGAATATCCTTGTTTCATGATAATCTTAAATCGGTATGTTCTTTTGTTTCTTGTATACTGAAGTTCATCACCTACTTCAAGAGAACCGTCTGGGCTATAGGACTCAAGCGTATCTCGGTTTCTAGCCCAGACATCTCTCATCTCATTTTGATTAACGATTAGTCTTGTATGAAATTCGTCGTAATCATTTTCAAGTGCTGACTGAGAAGAGTATGAGCCGCCAAATACATTTTTCCATTTAGAATTATCTTTGGGACGTAAGACAACAAAGTCAGTTCCCATAAGAGCCATATGCAATTTAATATTCTTCATTCCAAGAGCGTAGAGTTCGTTGGCTCTATCCAAACTCTTAGCAGCCATATCTTCAGCCATAATTATTTATCTTCTAAAATTGTAATAAATTCATTTTCCTCAATAATATACTTGAGGAGTTTAAAATACTGTGTCTCGTTTAGTCTTCCGCCCTGTACAGTCATTACATAGATGTCTCCGTCGGGGACTGTTTTTGTTCTAAACAATCCAAGAGTTCTTATAAAATCATCTATATCATACTGACAATATTCATATTCTATAGGAAGATATATTTTGAGATTTCCCAGGTCAGATGTTATGGATATAGAGTCTTCAGGAATTCTGGTAGCTACATCATAATCATCAAGACCAGCATTATCAAGTTTTTTAGTTATTCTATCAATCATTCCTCGATTAATTGAGTAGAGCCTCTGTTGTTCGTTATCTATATACTTAACTAGTGATATTTTATCGTCATTTTCTAGATACCCCACCAGAGTTTTTTCAGATCTACTATTGCGCACCTCTAGACGAATTTTATTAGGATCTGAGTGTTTTCTTGATGCTATACCCATCTCTCGTATAAAATCGTCTTTAAGATATCCAAGACTTTCTGCGTCTTTTTCTATTTCACTTAATATATCTGGGCGATTATATATCTCTTCTCTTATTAGACCTAAGAGATGTGTATATTCATCTTTCCTAGTTTTTCCAATATAAGTGAATCTCTTAGTTCGTAAGATTATCATAAGCTATCGTCCTTGTCCTCTATATTTCTTAACGTAGTGTTTTGAAGATTTAAGTTTAGATGTGCGGCACTTTGAGTGAATACCGCGTCTTTTCTTATGTCTACTATCTTTTCCTCTTGTCCCTACTGTTATTGTTTGTACTCTGGCCATTTTATTTTCCGTAAATAGTATCTCCGTAGTTTTCTAATTGCCAGGCGTTAAACTCTTTTCTAGTTTTGCCAGCATTTATTCTCCACTTGTTCCCTCCGGTTTCTTTATTAAACCTCTTCCATCGTAAAGTATTAGCACTTCTTTTTCGATTCAGATTAAGTTTTTCTACTCCTTCAGGCTTCTTTTCAAGTTTTCTTCTATTCTTATCTACTGTTTCAGATATAGAAAATGTCTTTCTTAGTATAATCATGGTTGTTTAGTTTATATAATTCCGTGATAGACTACGTTTCCGTATTTTTCCTGTTGCCAGTTCTTAAAATCTCTCCATCGTGGTCCAAATCTCCACATAGGTTTCCACCACTTTCGTCCGGTCTCTTTGTTATAGGCTAGGATTCTATTATTCTCAGCAAAATCTGATCTTCCGAACAACCATCCCAAAAAAGTTCTAGGTTTTTTGGTAGCCCAGCTCTCTTCAGTAAAATATTTGTTTCGCAGTATAATCATTTATCGTAAAGATTTACTTTTCCAGAGAATGATTTCATTATCTTCTTTATAATTAGCTCCACTTCCTTTCGACTTTGTATGCTGTACGTCCAGAGTATGACTTTTCCTAGATCTTTTCGTCCCATTTTCATTAACCAAGGTTTAAGGAGACTATCTAGTTCTTTCGACTCTTCTCCTTTATCGGAAGTAATTATCAAAAGTCCAGAAGTTACAGATAATTGTACTGGAGCCGTAGATTCAGAGCCGACAGTATAATGAAATCCTTCTATATATTGATTTCTTTTCAGAACGTCTTCAAGATATACGTTGCTAAAAAATTCTCTTGGTGCCGGATGTCCAGATTTTATAAGATCATCATTACTTAGTTTTTCAGCTGCACCAGAAAGAAGTTTGCAGACAAAACTAGAAAAAGATACCCCTGTTCCACGTTTCAAGCTTATAACTGCGGATCTTCCGGCTTTTCCTAATATTTTAATAGCATCATATTCTCCTAATGCAGCTACACTAAAATTTTTTGTGTCTTCCTCCCCAAGACCACCTTCTTCAGCAGCCTCTTTGATTCTGGAATCCACAATAGCTTTATTATCTAAAAGATTAATCTTACATCCAAGAACTTGAGAGAGCTCCATTATAAAATTACTAATAACCTGATAATTTGTAAAAACTATATCAACAGCATATGAATTAAGCTTGTAATTTATTACACTACTATTATATTCCATGCCAGTATATTTTTTACAATAATAATCTAATGTTTTGTCTACTTTGTCTAATTCATCGTTGGAAAGATCAAAAGTATACATAGTAATTCTATTATCCTGAACGGCAAAATTTATTTTATATTTAGAGACTTGTCTATCCGAAATTCCAAATTTCTCGTCTATATCCGCTCTTTTATCAATTTTATCTCCAACAGTTATCCCCGCCATTCTGTAAATTCCAAACTCTCTTCTAATATTTCTGTCAATTTCTTGGAATTTGACTTTTGACATTGGTTTATGAAGATAATTAATAAAGAATTTAAGAAAAATTCCAGCTATGCCTCCAATCTTGCCGCCAGTCTTAAATCCTTCCCATGCAGTAGAGTCTTTAAGAACGGCTCCTACTGCACTTCCAGCCAAAGCTCCACCTATAGCGCTCTTTCCAATAACTTCAACGGCGCCCGGAACTTTATCCATGTCTTTAGGTCCTGTATAGTGTCCTTCCTTAAGACTAAAATCTTTTTGCCTAAATTGTATCATATAGTGTTTATTATATAAAAGCGTTAGGAATTACATCACCAGTAGATCTCACTATTCGTTTTAATGTTATTCCTTTAGTTTGTTCTGGAAGAATTTGACCAACCTTCTTAGCAATTTTTTCTGAATTTTGAATCCCTTCGCGCTTTATATTATCTAACATTAAGCTTTGAGTAAAACTTGGGTTGCCTATTCTATAAATTTTATCCCTAATCTTTACTAGCCCAGTTCCTAATCTAGTTATAGCTTCTTGCGGAGTGTCAGTATACAGCCCTTTAATATTTTCTATAATTTTTTTATAAACACTGGACTTTCTTGCAGCAGCCTCTAAGCTTAAAGAAGCCCAAGTAGTTCCAGGAATATATCCAACAAAGGGAATACTGGCATACCCGGCAATAGTTCCGCCTGTAGCTACGGGTGCTGTTACAAATTTTTGACCTATCTCTTCCATTGCCTGACCCGGAGTATGAGTCATAACATAGTTGTTTAGGTTTCCTGCTGCCTCAAGAGCCTTTATTTTTCCTTTATTTATAACATTTATGGCCTGTTCTTTATTTTTTGGAATAAAATTAATTATTTTAAGAGGTTTCGAATAGGCTTTTTGTCTTAATAAAATCATGACTCTTGTTTTTTATTATTCTTCTTTTCTTTAGCCTTTTTTACGCCTCTAGTTATTAGGGCTCCAGTTCCAGCGCCGCCAGCCAGAAGCCCGGTATAATAAACGGGTGCTGGAAGATTAAAATTATTATGAAAACCTCTTGTAGAATTTTGTGCTCTTTTATATATTTTAGAACTCCGTAGGAAATTTGCAAAATTATCACTTAATCTACCTATAGGTTTTATTTTACGAAGACCTTTTCCAGCAAATACCATAGCCCCACCAATTCCCGTGCTTATAAGTTCAGGTGCAACTACTAGAGGCATTCCTGCGGTTTCTAGAGGTTTCGACGCGAGATCTACTACAGCATTAGAACCAACGGCCAGCGGCTGTCTTATAACTCTATTTACTTTCCTTCCTATCTTTGCTGCGCCCTCTGCTAGTTGTCTATCTGATTTTTTTAATATTGGTTGCAACATTTTTCCTGTTCTATACCAAATATTTCTAGCTACTCGAGCACCAGCCTCTAATCTAGCAAACTGTCTTTGTCGCAATATTATCATAATACTAATTGTCCATACCAAGAAGATTGTAGTGCATAATTATCACATCTTGCACGTAGTTCTTGGTATGCTATATCTACGTGACTAAGAATTTCCAGAGGTGAGTTAGGGAGTTGAACTGACGCTTTAAGTTGTCGTATATAATCTAGGACATGAACCATACATAGATCCATGAAATAGTTTCCCTGTGCACCTTCTTCTACATTAAGCCAATAAATTGCGCCCTTTTTAGAGTCTGGATTAAACGTCTTATCCGCTGTAAAATCTGGAATTATTGGTCTTGCACATATTCCTTTCAGATAGAAACACTGATATGGATCCCACCAGTCACCTAGAAATATATATGGTCTACGATAGTCAGTTACATGTTGATATTCTCCTGCCGTCGGCCATGAACCAGGGAATCGTATATATGGTGTGGAGACTGGAACCAAGACGATCTGATCTTCCGCAATAATACAGTCTAAGAAGAGAGTAAAATTCGATTTGATCTCATACCACCCATTTCTATCTGTCCAACCCCAGCCTTCGTAATCTCCCATATTATAGCAGGTTTTCATTTGACCTTTATTTAGTCTCATTTCTAGCATCAGCGGGAGGGTTACTTCAAACTCTCTTAGGGCTTTTTTTATAATTTCTAGGAGAGCTTCATCGGCAGATATATAATCATTTAGTCCAAGAATTTCTTCTAGGGAACTTATAGCTAACATACTAGACCTAATTAGAATTTTCTTCTTAAGGTCTACTAATCTTGTTTTATCCATTTTCTCCTAGTAAAAAATTAAAGGGAGAGACTAAAGATATGTAAAAATCACACGAGGTTTAGCCTCCCCCTTTATATATTTTATTAATAATCCATGTCACTGCTTATGTCCATTCCAGTATCAAAGTACTGAAGAAGAACATTAACAAACTTCAGAGATCTTGCGAATCTGATATTAATACAGACCTTGATCTTGTTCTGACGAGCAAGAATAGGATCATATTCACAGAATACCTGGAAAGCCTCAGGAGCATTTCCGTCGAGGCTCATAATCTGGGTATTTAGGAAGTATTCCTCAACGCTTCTTACGTCTGCGCAAAGTCTCTCAGTAATCTTCTTACCAATGAACTGGGCGAGAAGGATAGGCTGTACTTTAGCAATATGAATACCCATTCTGACATTTCCTTCGTCATTCATAATGGTATTCTCTGACTGCTTAGTATAGTTATCATTCATCTGCCAAATCTGAGCATTGGTATTCCACATTACAGTATTTACCTTCTTTGAGAGAAGAAGCTGTCTCTGTCTCTTATTGAACTCAACTACTGGTCTCTGGTATCCAACTTTACCATAGGTCTGACCAAATAGGCTTACATACGGTCTATTATTTCTGTAGTTCTGAGCAACACCTTCCCAGAAAATAACAGACGGAGAAGCCATGTATTTAAATCCAAGGGTTCCAGTATCAATATCCCATGGAGCGCTCATATAAAGTTTCCAAGAGTCTTGGGAAATTCTATTGGCCCCATTTCCGATGGTCATATAGTTAGTACTATTGACTGTAGAAATTGGATAGAAATAATTTCCGTCTTCAGACATTGCGAGGTTAGCTAGGTAACTCTGGAAGCTTGGTTCAGTATTTCCGAGGTCGGTTAGTCCCTCTACAATATAAACCTCATTTTCTTGAATCTTATCGATAGCTCTCTTAAGATCGCCATCAGTTATATTTAGGATGCTGCAAGTATCTGGATCAATAGAGAGATCTACATAAATTTGAGACTCCTTCTTTCCATCTTCGCTATGCCACTGCTCATCTCTTGTTCCATTTTCTTCGTATCTATAAAGACCAGCCTCAGTTCCATCAGTAATTCTGAAGATAACACCAGGGCTTGCAGTATCTTTTCCTGGGAGATCTGACATTGCTGAAACAGAATTAACACTAATTCCAGCTGCATCTTCTTCAGAAATTTTTACCCAGTGATAATCGTCGTTATCATATCCAAAGTAGTTAAGTCCAAGATCGTGAAGATCATCAGGAAGTTCAAGAGAAATCATCTTGAGCATTTCGTTAATTTCTGAAACTTCCATGTCACCTCTACCTAGAATATTGCCAACAGTGAAGAAAGAGACCTCTTCGTTTACACTAGGATCAAAGACAGCAATTTCAAAGAAGTCGCGATATAAAATCTTTTCATCTGGCTCTCTTGTTCCATTCTTTGTGTAGGTATCAAGAACTTTTGTTAAGACTGTATATGGAGAGTCGCCTTCTCTATTTAATTGAGTCTTATTTAGATCAGAAATTGATTTAGACACAACAGCATCGTGATTAAATCTTCTAATTCTAACTTTTAATTCCGAGCTAGAATTATAAATATTTAATGCAAAATACTTAGACTCATCAAATCCGCTAACTGCTCTAGCATTTAAGTCAATCCAAGCTTCCTGATTGAGATTTTCTTCTGTCCAGTCTACCTGACAAGGGATGATATATTTACAAGCATCCATTGTGATTTCTCTAGGATCTTCATACTCGCTATCTAAGAATCCAGCAGCAAGATAGACCTCTTCGAAAACAACGCATTTAATGTCATCCTTCTCAACTTCAAAATTGGTTACCTCTTCCTGCATTTTAGCATCCTTATAGAACTTGTAGTTTGGTGAGAAGAACATAGAGGTCTCATTAAGTTGGTCTACCAGGTCAACTAGATTTCCAACATAATAATCATATTGTGCTCCATCATCTGTTGTTCTATTACCAAAGACGCCAATATTACTTACAGCGATAGACCAACCATCGGTATCATGATCAGCATTGTCGCCTTCGCTATCAGTAACGAACTTAAATCCACCAGAAATTTTCTTTAGAAGATTTCCATCTTTAAGAACATATTCGTCTAGCCCAGAATTAATATCAAGTGGTTTTGCATAGTATAGATTATCTGATTTAGAAGCACGAACGCATAGCATTTTAGTACTTCCTGACAGACGATATGCATTTGCCCACATTGTTCCAGCAAGGCTAGTATCATCTCCCATATAAAATCTGTTTAGTCCTTCAACATACTCTTTTGTTGGTTCGCCAGAAGAGTAAGTCTCGATAAATTCTTTCTGGCTTGTGATTAATGTAGGGGTTGAAGGGCCAGCATCAGATATAAAAGCGGCACCAACTATCAAATCTTCGCCGACCGTAGGATTAAGGGCCGCAGTTCTAATTCTTTCCTTGACTTTTATGTACGGTTCAAGGGTTTGTTTCCATTCTGCCATATTTTTATAAGTAATTTAAAATATTATCCAACCTCAATAAGATAAACTGGATATCCTGAATGTATAAATCTTTCGGCTATACCAGTTACTAATCCTGCATCGGCTGAAGAATCTGATATAGTTGTTATAATAATGTCATTAAATCTATCACTCTGTCTCTCTGTTACGGCTGACGTGTTTGGTATATTCTTAATCAGGTCTTTTGTCAAATCTTTAAGTTTTGAATCTGATATTTGATTTATAAGAATTCGTAAATCTCCGTTAACTCTAGAGACAGATATACATATTTTTGTTTTAAGTCTAGAAGCTTCTTTGGGGTCTCTGGTAAAATCATATCCTTCTTTTAGTCCAGAAGATTTTAGTGCACTGACGATAGTGTCCATTAATCTATTATGAACTGTACTTCTTATATTAGATTTTTTAGATACTTCATCTACACTGGCAATTAGCGCACCAAGAAACGCACCCGCGGCGGCTCCTATTAATGTAGTACTGATGGCTTCTATACCATATTGTGAATTTGGATCGTTTCCGCTTTTTTTCTTATTAAAGAGTTTTCTAAAGCCTCCTAAGCCAGCAGCCATTGATCCAAACCCAGCACCAATTTCAGCACCTTTTACGATGCTTGAGGAGAAACTAAACTCCTTTTGTCTAAATTCTATCATACTTTTTTCCTCAATATCGCCCTTCTTGCTTTTTCAGTAATATACGGATGCTCATCATCAGGGTCAGCTCTCTTATATGCTCTTTTTATATTTTTTGTATGTTTATTGACGTCTTGTTTACTTAATCCATCAATTTTTTTGAGAGCTTCAGTTAATTCGTTAGTTGCCCTTATCTGATCTTCCCTTAGTTCTTTGTCGGCCTCTTTTCTTTTTTTATTTACGTTATAGTTTGCAATTCCATAACCAGCACCAACACCTGAAACAGTAAGCATAGCGGGATTAGTGGTTTTTACTTGTTTTACTGCCCAATCTCCGATGTTTTTTAGACGAAATTTTCCAGAAAAAGATTTTTGTCTAAATTCTATCATGGCACTACTTTAGTATGAATATCCATCTCTTTGAGTCATGTTAGCCTTCCAGTCTGCCTTTTCTCTTCTCATGGCCTGGCGCTGCGCATATTCAAGACGACGATTATAAAATTGATTTTCTTTCTTTTCTTTTCCGCGTTTATAGAGTGCTGCGGCTGTTCCTACTGCTGCACCAGCTATTAAACCGGTCCGTCCACCTTTTCCAAACTTATGTAAAACATTGGAGGCATTTGCTCCAGCTCTTGATAATGCTTTTCCAATACCTTTTCCAGCTGGACCTGCAGGAACTATTCTTCCTGGCTTCATTGCTGAAACAGCACCTAGTGCAAGTCCGCCTAATGCTGCGCCTTTTGCAGCTCCAAGAGCAATTGCGTTTGCATCAGTTGTGGGCTTCTTCCGCTTCTCAGCAAGAATATCTGAGTCTTTTGCCCTTTTTAGATTATCTGTATCATCATACTTAGTGAACAGCTTTCTTTTTAATCTATATATTCCCATAATTGTAATCATTATTATTCATTAGGTACTGTTTGCTCGCTAGATTTCTCATATGCATAAGCATTTTTATCTACAGCCCCAATAGCTTTTTTGGTAGCAGCATCTCCCCACTCAAAAGGTTTGAATGCAACAAGTCCTAAGCCGACAGCACCTGCACCAGCAGTTCTTTTGTGTTTTCTAAGAAATTTAGCAAAATTTTGTGTATCAGAGGAATATACTGGTAAGCCAGGTTTAGCAACGTTATTTGACATTCTTGATAAGTATGCTTGTGTGGTATTTTTTCCAACTCCAAAAAATCCAGAAATTCCATTTAACACTCCTTGGCCGAATTTTCTATAATTCTTTCCAGATCCAAAATCTCTTAGAGCAGACTTTTCAGCAACTTTGGCATAATTAGCTCTATTGAAGTTATTAAGGGCAGCCTCTTGTTTACTTAGATTTCCTGCTTGTTTCCTTAATTTTTCTACGTATTCTTTTCCACCACTCTGCTGTAGTCTTTTTTCAATTTTGGCTGTATTTGCTAATTTTTTACTGGCTTTATTTCCTGTCTTTACTAAGTCTTTTAGATTATTCTCTACTTGTTTTGCATGAGCCTTTCCCCACTCTTTAGAACCAGATTTCATCATCCAGTTTCCTATCTTTCCACTACCAGATTTTCCGGCGAGTTTTTTTCCGTAGGTCATGTAAAGCTCATTAATGCCTTTTCGCATTCCTGCTGGACCTCCTCTTCTCAGAGCAGCAATTGTCCCGGCTGTTGCGAGAGTACCTATTGCTGCTTTTTTAAGAACTGATCCTTTTGGTTTCTGATCTTCAGAATACTGCTTTTGTTGCGCTGCTGCTTGATCTTTGAGTTGTTTCCTTTCCGCGAGATATGGTAACGCAAACAATCCAGCAAATCCAGCTCCAGTCAAAACAGCCCCACCAGTCATTCCTTTCTTAAAACTATGTTTTGCAGAATCTGTCAGCGGCTTTAAGTTCATTTTAGCAGTACCAGCACTATTAAGTCCTTTAGAAAGATTTTGTACTTTACTTCCAAGCGCACCTTTTCTTGCTGCTAAAATAGTTCCGGCAGTAACCGCTGCTCCTGTTGCTAATTTTCTAAGTTTCTTTTTCTTTGCAGCAGATAGTTCTTCTGGAGATTTTTGAGCAATAGGAAGAGGTGCACCACCTGTTATTTTCTTTCTATCAGCTTGGATTGCTTTATCTAAAGCATAACTTCCTACCGCCATGGTTGTACCCATAGCAAGACCCTTTCCAATAGATTCTCCGATTTTATTTTTTCCAATGCCCTGAGCAAATTCGTATGCAACCGTACCCCCTCGGTTAAGAAGAGATTTTCCTTTATCTAGAAGTTTACTTCCGCTTTTAAGAATTCCTGAAACAGCTGCATATTCCTTTTGTCCAAACATAGACTGAACGGCCTGGGCTTTTGATGGGTCTTTTTCAGCTGCTTTAGCTATTCTATTCATTGCCTCATTTTGTTTTTCCTGAAGTTTTGCATTTTGTCTCTGGAATTCCTCTTGCTGTTCTGCGTTTTTCTTATTTTGATTATGTCCTTGAATCATACCAGGGGCTACCATGGCAACCATAGCACCAACTCCCATAAACTCCTTTTGTCTAAACTGTATCATGATTTGGCTATGCTATTTAGTTGATTCAATCGTTCTTTTTGTTCTTGTAAAGTTTGTTGGTTCTGTACTTCAGCCTCTGCCCTCTGTTTTTTACCTTGTACTGCGGTTACGCCCATAGAGCCTGCTGCAAAAATTCCCCAACCTTTACTACCACCTCCTAGAGCTTTCAGCCCTGTATCTGCTGCGGCGGCAAGTCCAAAATATTTTCTTTTTAATCTGTATGTAGCCATAGGCAATTCCTCCTATGTTACATTTGCATATCTTGACCAGCGTTCTTAATGCCTTTACCTGCACTACGAACCATCTTGCCGCCCGCCATAAATCCAGCTATAGTTCCTAGAGGACCAAAAGCACTTCCGGCTAGTGCACCACCAATTCTACCCGCAAGACCACCAACACTAGTGTCCAATGCTTTACCTGTACCTTCTAGAACACCGCCAACTCCGGATTTAATAGCACCACCAACTGTTCCCAGCGTATTAGATGCCGCGTCAGCAAGTCCAAAATATTTTCTTTTTAATCTGTATGTAGCCATTTTCCTGTTCTTCCACTATTAAGTTCGTTTCTATTCTTCTGTATCTCTTTATTTATATCCCCAGCTTCCTTAAGTTCCTTTCTGGCTTTTCGTTTTGCTTCCTTAAGTTCTGAGGAAAAATTCAAGTTCCCTACTTCTTTATGTAGTTCTCGTTGTGTACTAGATCTACCAAGTCTGTCTAGGTCTGTATCATATTTTCTTCCTTTAACAAACCCTGTTGAAGAGTTTGTATTGAGAACTTTAGTTGCTGAGAATCGTTTTACTATCATAAGTCAAGAAGATATACTTTATAATTAAGACCAAAAGGAAGAATGTTAAGAGCATTAATGGCATCTTGGATTGAGTCAAATTCAAGAACAATCGAGCGGCCTTTTTTATCGTAGTCTAACGTATCTCCTCTCGGAACTGTGGTTTCATATTGTATTTCGCCTGATATTGGAGAAAATTCTGTAGAAATCATTGGTCTTCCTCCACCGCCATTATTGTCTTTCGCAAAATCTTTCTGTCTAAATACAGTATTAATTTCGGTCTCTGAGCTACTTCTTTGTTTAGCAAATAAGCCGCCACTTATTTTAATAGAAGATCCCCAAAGCTTATTATTTTTAGTATATCCAGGAAGTCTTACTGCATCTGGCATCTTAGCTTTAGCGCCAATTTTAAGATACATTCTATATCTATCCTTATGAAAAGGTCTTGTAGATATAACAAACCTTTCTATAACAATATTATTTCCTTTGAGTATTGGGACGAGAGAGTTAGAGTCTATTGTCTGTATTCTCCTTCTCCATGCATCATTCTTCTGAAGTTCAACCCACAGTGATCTCATTGCATCATACTCAGAGAATTGTTTTTGTCTAAATTCTATCATGATTTAACAACTGATAATGTTTTTTCCCATCCGAGGAGCTCTATTACCCTAAGGACTTTTCCGAGATGATCATCCTCGGCGGTATATGTTCTAGCTTTCTCGTCTGCACCTGTTATTCGCATTCCACAGGTACTCTCTAATAATTTTCTATCATATCTATAAAACTCCTTATCCTTAACTTGTATCTCATAGTAGCCGGAAGTATTTCTTTTAAAAGATACTAGGACCAAAGACTTAGAATTAACTCTGGAAGCTTCATCTGCTTTGTCAGGAGTTATTGTATTAAATGGAGTTCCTTGTTGTTTTAGATATTTTATTGCTTCCGGCATCAAATCTTGCTCAAGGACTTTTCTTTGTCTAAATTCTATCATTTAACATTTGGTTAGTTTTTCACCGGTATCTGAAGCTACCAGAATATTATTTATTTCTTCTACAAAATTGTATCTGTCATCTAAGACTTCATAGAAGTATAATTCAGCCCTAAATTGACATTGATTTGAGAAGTTTGAATTATCATCTGATTGATATTGATGATTAAAATCTTCAGTAATTTGTCCCCACTTAACTGCGCAAGTCCACCTCTGGCCGTATCTGTCAGAAGTTTTAAATTCGCATAAATTAGTGAGAAGATCTACATTATTATATTTATTTTTAAAATCAAAGAACATCGGCGTATCAGGGGTTCTTAGCGTAAACTCGATTGGAACCCTATGACTCATAACTCTATCCCAATCATCTTTATAGTTTGGATGATGGATACGAGTTGGGGTTTGATCGAAACGGTAGGATATATAAGAGGTCTTTACTAATGTCTCTTCTCTATTCCACCGGACTAGTTCAATTCCATAGTCATCTAAGATACGTCTAAGTTCTAAAATAAATTGATCTTGATAGTCGATTGAACGAATTACATAGTCGTCATATCTTCGACGAAGGGTAAAAACAGTTGAAGAATCTGAAGTAAGCGTTAGATCTGAATCCTTGAAAAGCAGTTTGGGAAAATTTTTTATCTCGTAGCACTTCGGTTTATTACCAACTGGTCTTAAGAATTTTAATCCACCAGACCAGAATAAGAAATTAATAAACTCTTGATTTTTAACATCTTCTTCAGAAACAACAATAGTAGTGGAATTGTAATCTTGAACGACCCTAGACTCGCTATCTGATACAATAATCATGTGAAAAATATGTGGATCAGAGGTCATTTTTTGAAACTTAAGTCCATTCAAGGTTACATATGTAGTTGTAAATTTTTTAAGTCCGTTTAGAGGCTCTAGAACTTCGTCTGGATCTCCATAGAATTTAATTCCTAATTCATCTACTAAAAGGCCTAGTGGAGTTCCCGGGACAAAAGTTAGAGTTAATGTAGAAGTAGCTGTATCTTCGGTTAGTGAATTTACTTTTCCTTCCTTTATATTAAAAAACTTACAGCCTTTTTTAGAAACTAAGTCTAGGCCTTTATAGATGATTTCAGACATTTATGCTCCCTTGGGTTTAAGTAAATTTCCAGCGCCGTTTACTAGATCCTTACCTCCTGCCTTAACGCTTCTTCCCATACTTGTAGCAGCCGCCTTAATTCCACCCATTGTTCCTCCTCCATGAGTTGCTGCTTGTTTATATGCATTTCCAACCTTAGACATGAGATTTCCCATACCTCCTGCTCCACGAGCACCGAGAGCGACTGCGCCTGCAGCTGCTAGTGTTCCGCCAATTGCTACTTTGGCTCCAGTAGACATTCCTTTTTTCTGCTCTCCTGGTTGGTTAGGGTCTGCAAATAATTTCTTCTTTAATGTATATGTAGTTGCCATATTTATTTTATTTATATTATTAACCGTCGGATGCTCCAAGAGCAAGCCCCGCTCCGCCTGTAACTAGGGCAGCGCCACCGAGCAGGCCCGCCGTACCTTTAGCTCCAGCCTTGAGTCTATCTGCTGTACTTAAATCTACTTTTTTAGCAGCATTAAAAGCATTTTTTCCAGCTTGAGTTACAGCAGTTCCAGTTTGACCCGCCGCTTTTGCTGCGTTTACTGCACTTGTTCTAGCTAAATTCGCTGTATTTCGTGCTGCATTAGACATTCCAGAGAAGGCTTGTGTTAGATTATTTATACCGAAAGCAAATAATTTCCTCTTTAATGTATATGTAGTTGCCATCTTAGATTTTCTTTTTATTAAAAAAGAAGAGAGAACCTACCCACAGGATAAATTCATATGGATAGATTCTCTCTTTGAGATTTTATTGATTAATCTAAGATACTTTAGATCTAAGATTAGAAGCCGTACTTGAAGACAACCTTCTGTGCGAGCTCAGGGGCCATGTACTTGGTGCCTTCCTGATAGTAAATACCGGAAGCCATCTGAGTCGGGTTATTGTAGTTGCCAATAGTAGGAGTGTCAGTTAGAGGCATGTAGATACCACGAGCTAGAGGAGCCATCTGACCGTCAGCAGTCTTGTGTATTGCATAGAAGGTGGCCTCACCCTCACCCTCAACGATATCGGTGGAACGGAGCACAGGAATGCCATTGTACCAACCTAGGAGGTCGTTGATGTAGGAGCTCTTAGTATTTCTTTCCCACTTGCCAATGAAGGAACCCTTCTGGAACTGGTTGCAAGCCTGGTTACCAGCAACATAAGCGGTAACGGTTACACCCTTGACGGCCTTGTTAGCGAGAGCGGACTCAACATTAACTAGGTAAGCGTCGAAGAGGTCAACCTGGCTGCGATAATCGTGGAATCTCTGAACCATGTCGCCAGTAGCTCTGTTAAGGTCAAGGTCATCCATTACGGAGCCGAGATAACCTTCCTCAAGAGTGGTGACAAGCTTGAAGTTGATAACCTTGGTGTAGATCTCGCGAAGCTTGGTGAAGAGGAAAGTAGCCATGTCAGCGCCAGTGGCTTTCTTCATAGCACCAAGAGCAGCGATATTGTATTCAGCTACGAGCATATCAGGAACGGTAGCAAGACCGATCTGCTGCATCTTAGCAAGGAATCTCTTATCGAACTGGTGAGCGTTGCTAGCACCGATAGTGTTGGAAGGAGTGCCAGTGACATCTTCTTTACCAACGATAGTGATGGACTCCTTCTCAGCGTCACCGGCGAGAGCCTCACTGAGTTCAAACTCGATTCTACCATTGAGGTAGTTAAGAGAACCCTTGGAGATTTTGCCAGCAACAGCCATGAAGTTACCCTGACCGTCATCAACAAGCTCATATTTCTCAGTCTCAGTGGCGACCTTTACGCGGACAGTGCCAGGGATGAGCTTTCTACCAACTAGAGCGCTGTAAGCGGTAGATGTGGTAGGAGTGATTGAGAGCTGGAAATTACCCATGGCCTGGATATCCTGGTAGTTATCAGGACCAAGGTTAGGGATAACGCTTCTCATATCAGTAACGCCAAGAACATCGAACCAATAGAATAGACCGTTTGGCTGATCGAAGTCCTTTTCGATTGACATGTAGCCTGCGAAAGAGCTTACATAAGAAGCTACAGAGGCGTTGAAATACTGTGTGCTTAAAAGCGGGGTTTCGGCATAGCCAGAGAAAGTCTTCTGAAGAAGATTGCTATTATTGCCAAGACCAAAAATGTCCTTCATCTCGTCGTTACGAGAAAATAGCTTTGCATATTCGTTAGCACGAATTCTTGCATCCTCGACGGATACTGAGCTATTTACAAGAGCAGCCATCATTTCAGGTGTCTGCATGAACTGTGAATAGTTATTCATAATTATTATCTAATTTAAATTTATATTATTCTTTTGTTCCTAACCAAGAAACAAGTGTATCATTTTCACTAAAGGTTTTTTCTTTCTCTTCCTTTTCTGAGAATTGAGCTTCCTGAAGATCTTGCTCTGCACCCTCTACTGGAGCAGCTTTTGCATTTAAGATCTGGGCTTCAGCTTCAGCAGCAGCAGCCTGGATAGACTGAACAGCAGCAACAGCTTTATCTTCGATAGCCTCGGGAGTCATTACAGGTGCGGCAGCAGCATTTGGATCAGCAGCTACAGGAGCCTCAACTGGTTGAATAGGATTTCCCTGTTCGTCCACAATAAACTCTGCAGTCTGAGGTGCAGCATTTGGATCAGCAGCTACAGGAGCAGCTAATCCTGCATCAGCAAAGAATCTGTCAAGAGTTGTTGAGAATTTCTTCTCATCCTTAGGTTCATCTTCCTTAGGTTCATCCTCTTTTGCTTCTTCTGGCTTTTCTTCCTTAAGCTTATTAGCCTCTTCCTCACTAATCGGATGAAGCTCAATTTCGCCATCGCTTAACTTAGCCTTAGTAAACTCACCATTCTCTTTATCTTCTACAACAGCTGCATCGTCGCTAACGGGAACAATAATTTCAGATTCGTTTTCAATCTTCTTACCTTCCTCAATAGCTTCCTCAATCTTTTCGCTATCGGATTCGTCAGAGAATAGACGGGCCATGTAGTCAGTCATTTCTTCATCCTCAGAGAAGAATTTAGTTTCTTCTTCATTGCTATAGATTTCGGACTCAGTGTCAGAGAAGTAACGATCAACGATATAATCAGACTCATTCTCATATTCTGAGAAGTCTTTGGTTTCCTCACGACCCTCTTCTACTCTATCTGGATCTGAATCATGTCCTGCACCTTCAGAATCTACGTGTAGATGTGAAGTTAGTTCTTCAGCTTCAGACTGTCCGATAGGACGGAAATGAAGTTCGTTATCGTTAATCGTAACCTTAGTAAATTCTTCGTTTTCTTTGTCTTCAATAACTGCGGTATTCATATCTACCGGAGTTACAATTTCAGAGTCATTCTCAATCTGCTCGCCGTTTTCAATAGCGTCTTCAATAACTTCCTGTGAAGTCTCGACATCGTTGGCAGCCTCTGAGAATAAACGATCCATATATACAGTGTTGTTGCTATAGTATCTAGTTATATAAAGATCGAAGTCGTCTGTATCTGAGAAAGTAGCCTCTTCTGGTTCATCAACATCTGTTGCATCAAGGCTATTAAGAAGATTCATAGCATAATCACGAGCTTCTTCAAAAGTTTCAAAAACCTGAAGAGCATCTACACCCTCTTCTTTTAATCTAGCGACAAGTTCCTGTGCATCTTCGTCTGAATAAACAGGAGCATCAACAATAACGTGATTGAATGCATCAACACCAACAACGTGTAATGGTAAGAACTGGTCATCATAATCTTCTCCTTCTGGTGAGAAAGCTTCTTCGTCTTCCTCTACGCTTGAGAAGTTCTTGCTATCAAGTTCAGTAACTTCCATCTCATCGTCATCTAGTGTAACCTTTGCCTGATCACCTGTTGATTCTGAAGTAACAACAACTGAGTTGTCGTCCACTTTTTCTACCTTAAGATCGCCTACTTTAGCGGTCTCTTCTGATTCTAGAACCTCACTAAAAATTCTCTCACAGAATTCTTGATCTGAGAAAATTCTAAGGACAACTGTATTGTCTGTTGAAACAGAAAATTCTTTTTCTTCGCCAGCGCACTCACAAGGATTCTTTCCGCACTCAGGGCATACCTGATCTTCTGCATCCTCTGCTCTAGGCTCTCTGCCTTCTTCTGCAGTTTCCTCAACACTTGGCTCAGCGCCAGCTTCAGGATTGACATGCTCTTCAACTTGGGCCTGAGGATCCATATGCTCCTCATAGTGCTCATCGGGAGCGCCAACCTGTGGACCTGGAGTTACACCATCCCCTTCCGGGTGGATAAATCCCTCAATCTGCTGAGACATTTCTGCTGGATAGAGATCATAATTTCCATCTTCTGCTTTTTCAGCAATAGTAACCTCGCCATTTCCTAGATCGGTTATAGCAACTTTTCCTTCACCTAAATTTACATACTTAAGTTCATCGGTGTCAACGGAACCACCTTCTTTTGCAGCCTCGATATCATTGGCTACCTGCTCTGTGAGTTCCTGATCTTTTTCTTCGGTCGCACTGAATAGGCGATCCATTAGTCTTGTATTCTTCATAATACCTCGTTTTTGTTTAATTTATTTTATGATTTCTACATTATCTCCATCGATCTTTACGATACCTTTGTTCTTAAGTACCTCCATTATGTCGGTAGGAGCGTCTTCGTATCTTTCGTGTATGATCTTTTCAAATTCTGGTTTTCTTAAGGCTCTTCCACCAAATTCAAGAGGAAGGTCATGAGAAATTCCAGAGTCATGAAGGTATCTCTCGTTGTCTCCTTCGGCCGGAATTTGATGAGCCTTCTTTAGCAGTACAATAGCCTTAGGTGGAAAATTACCTCCTTCCTCTAAGCGATTTATAACTGCTTCCTTTGGCTCATTCATAACGGCCGGATCTAATTCAAGAGTTTTAGTAACTGAGATAACAATCTTAGAAAATATTCTAGACTCACAGAAAGCGCTAGGAGAGATTTTTATATTTCCATCTTCCAAGGTCTCTGCAAATCCGCGCTCTTCTAAGTTCTGGCCTCCAAAGATTTCATTATATTCTTCTGGGCCTAGTGTTTTTCCGCTATACTCTTTAAGTTTAAGTTCAAGTTCATCAGAAGTATCAGAAAAAACTCTCTGAAATGCCTCTTCTTCAGAGGCTTCAGAAAATAATTTTATGCTTCTTTTCTCTGGTTCGGGAGTTGAGAATAATTTCCGACGCTCCCTTGTTTCAAATAGTTTACGTCTTTCCATATTATTCTTCTCCTTCTTCCTCTAAGTTCATTTTATCAGCATCTGGGCCAAAAACTTCTTCTGTAACCGCCTTGGTAAATTCAAGATAAGCAGCCTGAAGTTTTTGATATCTCATTTTAGTTACATATCCCTGCTTTCTGGCCTCTAAGTGTGCCTGACGAAGCGGAAGTTGTAATGCTTGGCCTGCTACTCTTAAGTTCTTAGAAATAGAACTTGTTCCAAGGAGGGTATTAATTTGTTTTCCCTCCATTACCTGGTCTGTGCACTTATTAAGAATCATCAGAACCTCAGAGTTAAGCATAGATTTCAGTGTCTTAAGGTCTTCTGGATCTATCTTATCTGCTCCGCCCATAGATTTAATGGCTTGACGATAACTTAAGAGGCATCTTCTAAAGGACATTCTAAGACCAAGCTTCATCTCTCTCAGTCCCTCGCGAACTCTAGCTTGCGTGAACTCTCTTTGTTCAGGCGCTGATTCTTCAAGAGCTGGGGCCGATTCTATTTCTGATACAACACCATCGGCAGAGAAGATTTTTGCCTTTAAGGTTGTATAGTGTCCATCAATTTTGCTTGATTTAGGGCCACTATAGATAGAACTTAAGTCAGAGAAAGCTTTTACTTTAACACCAGAGAATTTAAAATCATCTGGCGTATACTCTATCTCGCTAAATTCTTTTTCAGAATTAGAATTTTCATCTTCTTCTACATTAAGAATAGTTGCTGCTTTCCATGAAGGATTGAGTGTAACATCAATGCCCTTAAACTGAACAAGCTTCTTAAGATAATCTCCATGAGTCCCATTATCAGACTGCCAGAAACCAACTATTACTGCACTGACTCCAGGAAGAATGCCATTTCTTAGCATTCCCTTTAGCCTTTTAATATTTTGTGCCGCAAGATCGTCCATTACAGTCTCATCAAGGAGCTCAATTTCACATATGAGCCAACCATCCTCAATGTACATTTTATCTACATAGTGAGTTGGGGCGGGAGCTTTATCAGAAACGATTATCATGCTATCATCTTTACCAACTACCTTGCTTAGGGTAGCTCCGGTATCTGGAAAATTAGCATTAAGTGCACGAGCCCTATGACTTAGAGATCCAATCATCTTATGCATCTCTAGGGCATTCTGACACTCTTCACTTCGTAGATAAGCTTCCATCACGTCCTGGCTCACGATACTGCCGTCTGATGCTGGTATCCCAGCGACGCTCAGAACTCTACATTTACATCTCATATTCGTA
>JAEEGL013795046.1_pt1 | contig 34104 bp, 59 predicted proteins | sample 9134231 | NCBI WGS metagenome assembly JAEEGL01 (sample SAMN16246548, study PRJNA631951) | gut metagenome | biome: gut microbiome; feature: rumen; material: fiber-attached | host: Bos | place: Iran: Karaj | collected 2018-10 | reverse complement strand
CCTGGGATACAACCATGCCAGTCTTTGGGAAAGCAACCTGATTTAGTTCTAGGCTGGCATACTTTTCACAAGGAAATCTCATCATACCTTATTCCTCCTTATCAATTTTTACGATATTTTTCCATAAATAGTGCAAAAGAACTTACGGGCGCTTCAGGTTGTGGAACAACAGATTCTGCTTCTGCATCCTGTAATTTCTTGTTAGCAAAACAAATTGCTAATTTGCTATTTATTTCATCATAAGAATAGTCGTTTACGCTCTCGCGAATAGGACTAATTTCTTCTTCCGGTAAAATTTTTGCATACTTTTCAATTAAAGTATTTTTCTTTTCATTTTCTACTTCAGCAATACGATTAGTATAAGCAGAAATATTATTTTCTAATTCTTCGATACGAGCATTTGCAGTATTTAAGGACTCGGTTGCACTAGCGAACTGTGCTTCAAGTTCAGAAATACGAGCTTGTGCTTGTTCGTAATTTACACTTAATTCATTATAAGAAGCCTGTAAAGTTTCAAATTCGGTTGGCTGAGCATCCTCAGCTGGAGCCTCGTCTTCTACTTCTGCTTCTGGCTCATTAATTTCTTCTTCTTCTTTTTCTTCTTCTTGAACTACTTCTTTAATAGGGTCTTCTGCGGGTTCAGTTGCAGCCGCAGGTTCGTTAATTTCGAACTCGGGTTCAGTTGCAACCGGTTCCTGTGCAGGAGTTTCTAAATTCTTATCCAACTCATTCATCGGTTGTTCTCCTCCCTTTTTGTTAAATTCTAATTTTTCAACTTCTGTCTTTAAACCAGACAATAAAGCTTCAAATTTTTCATGCTGTGTTTTATATCCATCATCATTTTTTGAAAAGAATGAAGACGCGGAAAAACAAGGTTCATGAGAGCCTATAATACATAGCCCCATGATTTTAGCAGTTGTATATACGAAATATTCTGTGTCTTCAATGTTCGCCCAATCGCCAGTTATAGAATTAATATCTAACTCCATAGATTGATTTTGTCCAGCAATTGATTTTGCTTCTTCAAAGTAGTTTGTAAATACAACTACTGAAAAAACGGCATACTCACGAGTTACCCCGTCGGTATCTTGTAAAGGTTCCCATCCAATAAAATCTTCTACATACCCATAGCCATTAGCTAAGGTAGGCCCAGTATGGCTGGCCCATGCCTTGTGTTCTGGATCAAAAAATCCTACAACAGGGGTATTTCCTTGTATAGCACTCGCAATTAATTGATTCGCTACTTCTTCAGTAATGTACGAACCATTACGATTTCCGTACTTAGTAAATACACCTACCCTTAAGCGGCCAAGATTTGGATTAGATTCTGAAATTTGTTCTATTGGAGAAGCAACTATTACACTATCAAAATAAATAGGAATCTTTCTATCCATAATAATCATTCTCCTTATCCCATAGCCGCTATGTTGGCCTATGTTTTTTCAGATTTCTCTGTATCCGCTAATTCTGGTCTTCCTACTTCTCTTTCACTAGGTTTTTTGCTATTGCTACTAGAGGAACTTTCACTGCCTCCTTCGCCTTCGCCAGAAGAAGTATACGATGATTGAAGTGGAATCATAGATTCATGCATCTTTAAGAACTCATTTTCAAAAGTCATTAAGCTAATCTAATCAAGCTGTTTTATACCGCTAGCCACTCCCGCATACATTTTGGAATAACCATACTGAGCGCTTTGGAAATAAAGGCTACGAAAATCTTTAATATTATATCTTGTGGTGGGAAGAATTTCGAAGTCAAATGTTACTCCGTTCCGGCTAAACCGCTCATTAATCAAAAACTTAACCCATGTAGCATAAACATTTAAATATGTTTTCATATAACTTTCGTCTTTTTGAATCATATACGCTAATGTTGAACTACCATCTGGATTAAATAATAATTCTGCGCCACCAAGTGCTCGCCATGCATTTTTACTATACTTATCAAGTTTATTTGCAGATTGCGAAGCTGCAGAACTATCTTGTAAGTTTTCAAGCGTGGTTTCTCCGAATGTTGTTAAAACATCAACCGTATCTAAATCTCTTAACATATTCGATACACCAGCATGCATTTCAGCCACTTCATCTAACTCAAACGCTAAATTGCCATCACTATCCATTGGCATACGTTGAATTAAAAGTTTATACAATTCATTTTCGTCTCTTTTCTGTTCGCGCCCGACAGCATCTTTTAATGCTAATAAATCAGGAATACTGGCAATTAAAGCAGGACTCTAATCTTCAGCAAAACAAAAACTAACCCCACCTTGAGAGGATGGAATCATAACCCATGGGTCCACTAGCTTACCTGCCATTAATAATTTCCAGGCAGCTTGTACTGTAGATGGGAACGTAGAGAGTACTCTATTGCGATATTCCTCATCTGTACTAAGTGTATTAAAATAGGTTATGTTAAATTCTAGGACATTTAAATTATTAAAGTCTTTGAATCTGGTGCGGCAGTATTGTAATGGTAAATCATATAATACTACTTTGTCGCCCTTTTCGCATAATAACCCGTTATAGATCCCATTAATTAACCAGGCTCTTGTAATACGGATTAATGTATTCCTTATATCTAAGTGTTCTACAAATTGACACGCATTATAGAACGCTTTGATAATCTATTTTTGTGAACCCTTACCTTCAAAAATAGGGGTGACTACTGTGTCATAGTATGGTAAGGACGCTAAATAGTCAATCTTGTTACGGTAATTACTGTTAATACGATAATATTGACGAGAGAGTTCTCGAAGAGCATTAATATCACCAGAACGAATGATATCATTAATTTCTTCTAAAGTAAAATCTCTACCAACTCTGTTAATATTATTTAAGCCCCAACGCCGAAAAGTTCTACTATCAAGAGGCACTCTATCAATTTTGAACGATGGTTTTTTATACATTGAAGCAAAATCGTATTTCTGTTCATGCATGTAATTCACCCCCTATTTTTAAGACTAATAAAAACAAACTATCCCATACTTTTTTTTCTTTTTTTAAATATTTCTTTATCTTCATAATATTTTATTCTATACAAAGCATATTCTAGTGCAGAGAATCTATCTTTTTCAAGTGAATGGGAAATTCGTTCTATTTTATATTTATTTTCTACTCCAGTAGGCTTCAGACGCAAATTATTTAATTCATCCATTAAACGCGAAGTCATTTCATATGGAAGTAAGAAAACACGCTTATCAAAAGAGGTCATCCGTTGTCCCTTTTTTGTCTACATTAATTTATCTTTTACAACACGTTCATGTGCTAGAAAAGATGTAGAGCCATTATTTACAGAAGTAAGAAATGCTGAATGAATCGCATCTTCATTTGAAGATCCTGCTTTAATATCATAAATAATTGCATTATATTTCGCAACAGGTTCTTCCTATTCTTCGCGCAATTCTGGTGGTAAATGGTGTTCATTATTGAATGTGAAATATGCTGGAAACTATTCGCCAGTTTTTGCATCAAAAGATGGTAATGCCATTGCGTCCATAAGACCAATACCTGGTCCATTACCGTCAATAACAATTTCGCGCGGATTATATAATTGAATTAATTTTTTTAATCGTGGAGCTTGTTCTGTGATATAGTTCGCACCATTTATTACTTCGGTGTATACTACATTTTTTCTAAAACGCTATTGACCAGGCAGAACTTTAATTACCATAATAGCTGTATTTGCGCTATAACGAGCGACGTCGCACCCAATTACATAAAATGCTCCTTCTGGTAAATTATCTACAGCCTTTCTTTCACATTTTAAAAGTGATCTATGCTTATTAAGTCTGCGGCTATCAAGCCATGCATCTTTACTATTACCACTCCAAATAGATAGAGATTCTCGTGCAAAAGAATCTTCACTAACTGTATTAGAATATCTTTGATCCATTAACGTAGCTTTATCAAGTAAACCATAATGTAATGGTACTTCATAAGATAAGCCCCACGAAAAATATTCTTTCGGGCGCAAGACTGCATTTACAGTAACTTCAATTAATTTCTAATACATAAATACAGTACGTTCTGCAGCGGTTGTAATGAATATTTGTGCAGCAGATGGCTCATTTGGATTTAAACTACCATCAACTTCTCTACGAGCAATATTCATTTGAGGCCATAATACTTCATTAAATGGTACCTCTTCAATAAGTGCAGCTTCTTCCAAAATTGCTGCGGTTGCACGTAAACCACGAGACGTATCCTTAGAAACAACTGTAATTGTACTTTTATTTTTTAATACAATTTCATAATAGTTACCACTAGATTTAATACCAGTTTTACCATCTTCAACGCGTGTTGCTAATTCTTTTCTTAATAATGGCCAGTGTCTAAAAATTTCTTCAAATTTCGCTTCAGCAATTTTTATAACAGTTCCCTTAACATCAGAAGCAATCATTATTGTAGATCGTGGTAACAGCATTGCTCTTACAAAAGCACTTAAATATGCTGTAAATGATTTAGATGTCGCGCGTGTTGCTGTCCAAAAGTGGTAGCGATAGCGCATACTCGCGCGCAAAGCAACACGTTGAAAGGGCATTAAGTGAAAATTTTTTGCGTCTTCCTAATCCTATATCATATCCAAAAGTAAATCTGGATAGCGTATCCACAAATCTAAGTATTTTGTAAATAATTCTTGATTTGCATCTAAGTATTCGCGCGTAAGAACGACACCTTTTTCTACAGGTATACCATCTCGTACTATTACATTTTGTGTATCATTCATTACTATCCCCTCCCTATAGTTCTATAGAGAGAGCATCTTCATCTTCATACTCAACGTCTGCAGTTTCATCGAATTCAACTTTTTCGTTTTCAATTTCTTCCAAACGTTCAGTCATATTATATCTAGCCTTTTTATCTTCAACTTGTTCTGCAAAGTTACCTTCATTAAGTACTAGACGCTTTAAATAATTTTGAATATTTTCCATCATAAAGTCAATTGAATCTTGTGGTTCAGTATGCCAATTAGGATGCCATCCCTTTTTACCATAGTAAACCATAAGTTCTCCAACAGACTCAAAGTCTGCGGCACTTTTTGCATTACTTGCTTCAAAATGATAAGTTTTTACAATATCATCAGCCTATTTCATCATTCTAGAAACATCAACGTTTGCGCGCAAACCTTCTTTAATATGTAATTGAAGTTCACAAAAGTCTCTTGCTTTTTCTTGAAGAATTGGAGTGGATACATTTTGAGTAGCAACAATCTAATTATAAAAATTATCTAACCACAACAACTATTCTGGTTTATATGCACCCGACCAAGTTTTCCTTAACTATTTTAATTTTGCCTCTCCGAGCGCTTTAATCTCATCATCAATAGTACCAGCTTCTCGCGCGAGGCGCCATCTTTCATTTTCATCGCTCCAGCGTAAAGGCTCATAATGATCATCATAAAGGAGGTTAAAATATGCTGTCAAGGTATGATCCTTATGCTATGCATATAATTGTGTCCATTTATCTAAATCAAATGGTAAGTCAAGCCAGCGCATTAATCTGTCTACTTCACCTAAATTATCTTGCTTTACCATTACTTCTAAGCAATGCGTACAAAAATATGAGCGATGTCCAGGGAAGAAATTTGATGGGGTTTCTTGGAATTGCTCTAAAGGAAGTTGCTACTTACACTTGAGACATAGTCGGGTCTTTGGAGCGTCCGTCGTCATAGTTCGCAGTCACCCCCTTTTCAATTCTCATTTGTTTATTACATTCTTTACAAATGGAAGAGAAGCCATCATGACGCGCAGTGTGCTTACTAAAGAAAAGTAGATCTTTAGGTAATGCTTTGCCGCATTTCGCGCATACTTTACATTCGCTAGCTGGAGTTTCAATTAACAATCGCTCACGTTTTGCGGTCGTAGCTAGTTTCTTTGGAATTTCCTAATTCAATATTACAGACAAATGGTTCTTATCATATGTAACACCATATTCTCTTTCTATATCCACCAAAATATCATCATATGCCCATTTCTAGAATTTTAATTCAAGTAGGTGCATACGCATTGGAGATATGTTTGCGAGTTTACAATAGCGTTCAAAATCCCAAAGTAATGTGATGCCGTAGGTATTAAGTTTTTCGCCAAGCTATTCTTTCAATGCATCATAATTATTAATTAAGGCTCTAATATGGGCTGGATTTTCCCAATTAAAATCATGCTCACATACAACCCATAATACCTATGCCCCATCCTCCTTAGTTTCATAATCATTTATATTTTGAGAAACAGTATGAGTATATGAATGAGTTACTCTGTATTGCCATTGCTCGCGCGAAATCCAATATGCACTGCGCCCGCACCAATCATAAAATTGTGGCTTAGGATGATCTAACTTTTGGAAATGCAATTCTGGTTTGTATGCATCCTTTAGATAATACTGACTGCGGCGAATATCAATTAAATGGTGCTTAAATAGATAGATGCGATACGGATCGTCTTGGATACTGGGGGTATTCTCATCGGGTGGAATTTTCCCCTACAATATCTTTAACTAATGTTCCCATCTATCAATAATTTCCCATAGATCCGTCATGCCAGGGATATCGGAGTCGCCTGGATCAATCATTTCGCCAGTAACTTTGTCATATTTTGGGCGCTAGATTTGCGGCTTGGGTGTAGTATATACATCACGATGATATGCGCTTCTAATCTATTGTTCATCAAACAATGGATTTTCTAATACTTCATCAAGCGATGTAACACTATCATCTTTAGTTTTATAAGATTTGAATCGTTTGTTTTTATCGGTAGTTTCGCTACGTTGAATCGCATTCTAACCATTCTCGTCTTTACCGTATAGGATGTAGCTGGCCATCTATTCCAATTCGGTTTGATTCGGGTCCCTATCTAATTTATCTAAAATATCCGTAACTGCGGCGAGACGGTCACAATCACGTTCTATAGAAAAATCTAGGGAGTATGATTTCTTAGCCAATTACATCACCTCCTTTTTTGTATTATAACATTTGGTGTGGCGTTTTGTCAAATATTTAATTTGAGGCTCAAAAAGAGAAAATTGGTGGCATTTAGGTACCCCGCGGATTGCGGGGATCGAGCGATGCGCGCGATCACGAAACCCCAGCCCCAGCCCTGTAAAAAAATATAAAAAAAGTGAAAAAAAGGCTTGCATCCGGCTTGCGGATGTGTTATGATACCCACGACGGGGACGGGCAGCTGACGCGAGGATCCGAGAGGGGAGCGAGCCGAGACCGGATGAAAAACGAGGAGGGGATATCATGAACACGAAGAAGTACGTTGACACGAAGAAGATCACGGCCAGGCGCAAGGCGAAGTTCATCCGCGACTGCAAGGCAGCCGCGACCAAGGCTGAGGTGCTGGAGCTGGCGAAGGAAGTCGTTCGCGACGTGATCGCCAACGGCGCGAAGCTGGAGTCCACGCCGAGGGACCTGACGATGGCGATGTTCGCTTGCGGACGCGCGACGTGGGAGATGGAGCAGGCTGACACGATCGAGGAGTACGTGATCAAGTACATCCAGCACAAGTTCACGATCTTCGACAAGCTGAACGACACTGGCGCGATCGGCGATGCGATCGAGATGCTGATCCATCTGATTGCGATGCGGAAGTCATGGCGGACTCAGAAGAAGAACCTGCATGTGACTCGCATCCGCGACACCGACGTGAAGTTGGGCGGAGTGAGGTTCGAGGTTGGACACAACGCGAAGTTGTGGGCGGACAGCACGATGGACGACGCGATGGCAGGTCCCTTCGAGGGCGTGATCTACGGAATGATCGACAACGACGAGTTCGAAGCGATCGCCGAGCTGATGGAGGAGGACTTCGCGAGGGGGATCACCGAGCTGGCGAATCAGCTGTACGTGTTCACTGACAAGGCTGAGTACCTTGAGGTGATGCAGAACGACCTCGGACGGTCCGAGACGATCAAGTACCGCGAGGATCTCGATCAGATGATCACGGTCTACAACGGAAGCAAGCAGAACGCATGGATCAAGCGGATGGAGGGAGCTGAGTTCCCCACCCTGACGGAGTACATGAAGGCACTGGGCGAGAACGACTACCTGAAGTAAGGAGCGAGTGGGAAGGGGCGCGAGCCCCTTCCCACCGGAAGGAGGATACGAGTATGAAGTGGATCATCGAAGCGAACATCATTGACGACGAGGGCAACGAGGTTGACCTCCATGAGGAGTTCACCACCAGGCAGGATTTCGACCGCAGGTATTGCGAGCTGGCTATGAACTACGACGAGCCCATCCACTGGGCAGAGATCAAGTGAGGAGGGAAGGACAATGAGGCAGACCTACGTGAAACAGTTTTTCGGGACGAACGAGGCCGTTGAAACGGCGATCAGGATCTTCGACCAGGTGTTCCGCATGAGATACAACGTATACGGCGGACGGCGCGAATCGAGCTACAAGACAGCCGATGGCGAGTACACCGTGATCATGAGCTACACCGCCGACTTCAGCGACTGGAACGGATTGTTCCCCGAGTACACGGCATACGGAATCGAGCGCACATTCTACCACTGGACGCGCAAGATGCCCGACACGGACGATTGGTACTTTTACTGTGACAAGATCAAAGAGGTGCCCGACGTCGAAGCATGGCGCATGGGCAAGATTTAAGAAGGAGGATACGAACATGACTACCATCGAACTGAACGGAGTGACCCTGATCCTGACCGAGAAGACCGCCGAGGAGATCCGAGCTGAGCTGAACCGCGAGCGTGAGGAGCGGAAGAACCACTGGATCCTGTGGCACTGGTACGCACGCAGATTCGCGATGTACGGAAGCGACGATCCTGTGGGGATGCTGTTTTCGGACCTGTACAAGGACGAGAACGGATGCAGACCGCACATGAGCCGAGAGGACGTGTTCTGGATTCTGTACGAGCGAGAGAATTGGATCGAGCACGGACCGCACTGCTCTGAGTACAGAAAAGCGAAAGCAAGAGGATGGAGGTGAGCGAGATGTTCGAGGTGAGAGACGCATGGGATAAGATCGTGAGGTTGTTTGAAGACCGCGAGGACGCGATGGACTACATCCGGCAGAGAGGACCTGAGGTGTACCACCTGACAGAAGGGGAGTGATCCCCTTCTTTTTTTTTGTATATTCTGGTACCAGATTATACATTGTCATATCTGGTCATACAATTTTCGGTGTTATACACCCAAATTTTTTATACCAGATTGTACATTGTCATATCTGGTATTGCGTGTGTAACACCTAAGACAAATCCGCGCCATTATGGTATAATAGGGTATCGAAAGGAGGCAGGGGCGATGAAGGAATTGATGGGCGGCTGTTGGCTCGGCGCGCTGGCGGCTGGTGCCCTGGGCTTTATCTGGGGAAGTATTATTCTTGGTATTATTGGTATATTAGCAGGAGCTGCAAGCTGGTACGATGAAAAGCTGAAGGAAGAAGCTGCAGCAAGCTGGCGCAAGAACTACCCAAGCTACAAGTACTAAAAGGAGGAAGATACAATGTTCTATGTGGTTGATCAAGATAATGTTTATATCGAAGAGTTCACAAATGAAGAAGACGCTAATCGCTTTTGCGAAAAGTGGAATAACAAATATCGTTTCAATTATTGTGGAGACCCTATTGCACACGTCATCTTTGCGGAGTAATATCCGCAAGATATTTCGGTGTTTAACACCTAATTATTTATATTGACAGATCGCGCAAACAAGCGTATAGTATGAGATGAAAAGAGGGAAGGAAAACCCAAACAAACCAGAGAGGATTTAATCATTATGAAGACCGTGGAAATCGTCAAAACTACCAATGGAACTTATGTCACTCGCCGTTACTGTGGACAGAATAAAGGTAGAGAGTTCTTCTTCTCTGTTGCCCCTGCTTCTGTGAAGACGGGCAAGCGTGATTTTCTCAAGAAGGAGAAGGAGAAGAAGGAACAGTATATCAAGGACTGGACTGGCGAGTAATCGCCAAAGGGGCAAGTGACTCTTGCCCTTCACGCTTTTGGGTGTTATACACCAAAGTATATGTATTGACATATATACATATATAGTATATACTATACTTGTCCATAAGGACAAAATAAAAGAAAGAAGGATTAGTAACATGAAGAAATTAACAAATACAATTATTGCCATAATTATCATTATTGCTTCTTGTATGGTCATATGTTCCGCAACCGCAGAAGAGTATGGTGAATTTTATCCACGCTTAACTATAGTATTTCAAATTGAAGACGCAAATGATTTTAGAGTTGTATATTGTATGGACAAGTCCCGAAATATATGGACTTTCTTCGACCATGAATTTGAATATGAACCGGGTGATATCGCTAATTTACTTATGTGGAATAATGATCACGATATTACACAACATGAGATAATTGACATTTATTGGGAAGGATATACAGAAAATTTGAATCTGTTTTTTGAAATGGACGGATGGCGCTAATGCGCCATCTGTTTTCCCAAAATAGATTTAGGTGTTAAACACGCAATTAGAATTGTTGCAATTTAAATTTGATTGAAGTATAATACATATGAAAAGGGGAAAACAATTAATTTCCCAAAATAAAGGAGGATTTACCCATGAATATCAATCCGATGCACACAGTAGTAGGTTACGGTATCGACAAAAATATCTATCTGACAAATATCGAAGATGAAACAATAACTGAACTAATTATATTTCCAATTGCACCGTGGGCAGATAAAAAAGCACTTGGCGATATACTCCGGAAATTAGGCCGTTTACGTGGTTGGTATTAATTTGATTTCCATTCATTATAAATTACCCGTGATACCATATATCACGGGTTTTCCCAATTTTACCTCCAATTTGGGTGTTAAACACCGAAAATTATATTGTTGACAAAATCCCATATCTCATGTTATTATAGTGTCACTCCAAAGGGAGAAATTAAGGAAAGAGGTTGAACACTATGACGAATCATGAAATGGCTATCGCTACTGCCCGTAATTTGGAATCTAACCCGGTTTATATGAGTCTGGTTACCCGGTATGATGAGGATCCCAATTCTCTCTCTGATGAAGAGTTTCGTATGATGATGGACATTGCTGACGCGGCTATGCCGTCATTTGAAGAGTGGTCCTTACTCACTGAATTGGGCTTTTTCGAAGATGATTAATCCTATTAAGGTACCGAACTATTCGGTACCTTAATTTATTCTCACATTTGGGTGTTTAACACCCAAAAATCACTCTTGCAATTTCCCCATAAGTATGATATTATATACTTGTCCGAAGGGACAATAAATAGTGGAGGGATTACACTATGGATAGTATTAAAGTTACCTATGAACTCCGGCGGCATGATTCTCCCAATTTTCACGGGTGGATTATTTGGGAGTGTTCTGATTATATGGAAGAGGTATACTATCAATCTACCTCTTTAGAGGAGGCACGCGCAGTTTTGCGCGACCTTGGCACTGATTAAAGTGCCAACCAAAATTAGGTGTTAAACACCAAAAATCGCATTTGACAAAACCATACCAAAAATGTTATAATTCCCTTGGAACCAAGGGTACAAGGGAAACAAAAGAAAGAGAGGAAAACAAAATGAAAACTTACGGAATCGAAAAAACCACCATCAGATGCACAGTAAAACTCCCTGACAATACCGCACGGGTTCAGCGGCTATATGACTATGGCGCATGGTTTCATCTTGATGAAGAACAACTGTTCAACGCCGATAAGATTGCTGATCTTATTTCCTATATCAAATTGAACGGCGGGAAAATGATTGATCAGAATGAATTCGTTGACGATGATGACTTGAAAGAGAAACAGACTTTTACTTTTGAACTCGTTTGTTAAGGCCCACGGGCCTTTTCTTTTTCACTCTGATTTTGGGTGTTAAACACCAAAATATATCTGTTGACAAGTAAGAATAAATCATGCTATAATAAGGCATCAAATGAAGGAGGCGCTAACCATGATCAATGTACGGACAATTCGCAAACTACAGGAAAATGACGGGCTGACTCTGAAGGCGGGAAAGATTATCTCTTACAAAACCGGATGGCAGGTAGCTGACTACGGGCTGGAAGCTCGGACAGCTGAAGAAGCAATTAAAGCCGTTAAAATGTACGACGGCAATTGCGGCATCTGGTACGCCGGCGGCATCTATTACGTCGATCATTCTTTCCGGATCAGCACAAAACGGGAAGCGCTTGCAATCGGCCGTAAATTTTCCCAAATTTCAATTTGGGGATGGAAAACACAGAAACTTGCTTATTGTTAAAACTCGCGCCCGAATTTCGGGCGCAATTTCATTTTCATTTTCTTGGGTGTTTAACACCTAACTTTAAAGATTGACGAATCCCATAATTAGGCGTATAATTAAGGCAAGAAATGAGGGGAGGAACGAAATCATGACTTACTACGAAATCTACAATTGGAACGGCGCTTACGAAATCTGGAAGTGGACGGGCAACGGCGCGCACGGTGAGCGCTTCAAGGTTTTCAAAACCCGCAAGGGCGCTGAAAATTGGGCGGCGAAACAGTGGTATCGGGTTATCTGGCGGTAACCCGCCGCCCATACCATTTCGGTGTTAAACACCCAAATTATCGTATTGACATTATATAACAAATATAGTATATTATACTTGCCGATAGGGCAGAAAGGATAGAACATTATGAAACTTGAAAAGATTCAGTGCGTAAGATCAGAAGAGCATTTTGACAGATGGTCTATCATTGATGATCATGGGAACGCTTATCCTTATAGTAAAAACTTTAAGGATAAATCAGTAGAAGCATGGCTTGCCCGTGGTCATATGATTGGACACAAAACTTCTAAAGACGGCATGATTGAAACATGGACATTTATTGATTAAGGAGGACAAAAAGATGACTGACGGTACCAGAAATAATGAACCGGTTTACTGCCCTGTAAATTGTTGGAATGAAAAAGATTGTGAGTTCGCAAAAGATGGCAAGTGCTGTTGTGAAAATGCACCAGAACAGTGTGAAGATTTCAAATGGTTTTTCCCATCATGGGAAGCATGGGAGAGGGCGTAATGCCCTCTTACTATTTTGGGTGTTTAACACCTAATTATAAGTGTTGACATATATATAAAAGTATGTTAATATATACTTGTCCAAAGGGACAAGAAATAAAAGAAAGAAGGATTTGAACATGAGTTACACCACGAAAAGCAACAACGGTCACAAGTACGCCAGCACCTATGTCCGTATCTTTGACGACAACACCGTCCAGCTGGTAAGCTACACCACAACCGTGATCGAAATCACGCCGGACGGCTGGCTCCATGTCAACGGCTTGTATAGCATGACCACGATCAAACACATCGGCTGGTTCATGCGGGAGCGGGGCTTTACCTACCAGCTGGCAAAACAGATTTACCTTGACGGAAAAGAGTTCAATGTGTACACCGGCGAATGCCGGGACCGGGGCTAAGCCCCGGTTTTTATTTCATTCTGTTTTAGGTGTTAAACACCCAAAACTAACTATTGACTTATTCATCCCGTTATGTTAATATATACTTGTTCCAAGGGGAGCGCGGGCAGAGCCGAAGAGGTGTGACCCATGTGAGTCTGTAAGTCCACGCGCGATGAACCGACCGCAGGCCGAAGTCCTACTCTGCGGTATATAAATGTGCGGGCAACAGCAGGGGAGCGCTTGGAACCCCGAGGCCGGTAGGATGAGCGCAAAGGGTGGTACCCTGTTCGGGAGAAACGAACTTGAGTCCATAAAAGTTTGGGCAAATAACCAAGAGCGGGCAACAAGCCATCCGCTCTTTTTTTTATTATGTTCTTTTAGGTGTTAAACACCTAAATGTACTCCTTGACTTTCTATAAATATATGTTATAATGATATTGTCCTCAGAGAGAGGAACAAGAAAGGAGATTGAAACAATGTACCTGTTCTATGCTGATCGTCTCGGATGGATCCCTATGGGAAATGATGGACAGATGATCGTGCCGAAGTCTATCCGGTCTCGCCGTGCCCTGCTGAAGCTGGCTATCAGCTTCCTTGGTAAAAGAGCTGGCCGGATATACCTTATGACCAGCTGGACTCAGCAGATGTGCGAGCTGGGGCCTCGCGCTTTTGAAGAGTACATTGCCAAGCACGGGGAGGTGCTGATTTCGTGTTAATTTGTGACCGGCATAATAATCCACGTCCACCGCCCACAGGTGCCGCCTGATGGGCGGTAATTATATTTCTAATCTTAGGTGTTTAACACCTAAAAGATACGATTGACTTTTGTTCTATAATATGATATTATACTATTGTCGAAAGGAGGAAGGGAAAGTGATTCCACCGGACTAAAATGCCGTATGCAGTAGGGACGGCTACTGACAGGCTTACTAATAAAGGTGCCGTTATCACCCCTCGCCAGCGCCCTGTCTATCACGGACTATTTACCGTATGGGGCAGCCCAAACTGGCGTTGATATACGGGCAAGAGCGGACTGATCACCCGCTCTTTTCTTTACAATATTATTTAGGTGTTAAACACCTAAATACACCACTTTACAATTAGTCACTTTTCTGCTATACTTAAGATGTTCCAAGAGAGAGGAACAGAAAGGAAGTAAAGAACATGAATAAGACTTATCTGAGCATCACCATCACCTATTACAACACGAGGGCTCTCAAGTCGGAAGTCCACTACTACCGGGATGATGGTGTGCATCCTCGTGTGTCCACCTGGGATAAGCTGACGGTGGACGAAGCTAACAAGCTGATGTGGGAACTGGTCAAGCTGGGTGCGAAGAACACCTACCACGCCAATATGTTCAACAATGCCATCAGCGAACGCCACGTGGCCTTTTACGGTGAACTCTAAGATAGACTTCGGCCTATCGTCCGCCCTGCCAGTTATGGGCGGACAATTTTATTTTAATCATTTAGGTGTTTAACACCTATTTTTATTACTTGAATTTTTTCCAAATTTATGGTATTATAATAATGCGGAAGGGGAAAAGAACTTCCAAGATAAAGAAAGGAAAGATATAGTACAATGACAATGACGATTGAAAAGAAACTGAGAGACTTCCATTTCTGGAGCGGAGCCGCAACTAATGCCGCTAAATTAACTCCTGACGAGCTGGACAACCTGGAAGCTCAGCTGGAAGAAATTCAGGGCGATGACGAACCATTCAGCACAACTGAAGTCAATGATATTATGTGGTTCCAGTTTGAAGATGTGTGCGAATGGTTGGGACTCAATTGGGAAGAAGTTATGGCAAGGGAGTAATCCCTTGCTTTAATTTCAAAATCCTTTTAGGTGTTAAACACCCAATAATGCTTCTTGACATTTTATCCCAATATGATATAATGATATTGTTCCAAGAGAGAACAGAAAGGCGGTAGCAAGATGGTAAAGATTACAAAGGCACTCGCACGCAAGATGTACAACAACGGCGAAGAAATCATGATTATCCCTAACCGCATGAAGCCTAATGGCCCATTTGGTATTTGGATTACTAAACCTGCAGAAGCTGAAGAAAACGCTTTTGAAAAGCTGTGCAATGTGATGTTCTACTATAACTGTTCTCCAGAAACAGGCATGAATCTTGCCTACTATGCAAAAGAGGTGTAAATATGAGTGAACTGTGGGAAGAACTGGTAAATACTGCAATTGAGGTTGATGATTGCCTCGGAAACTTTCATATCCCCGATGCTATGGGCCATACACGCCATGTAATTATTAATGGTAAAAAATATAAAATTCATATTACCATTGATAAAGAAGAGGACGAGTAATCGTCCTGCCGCTTCTTAGGTGTTAAACACCCAATATATATTATTGACATTATCATAATTATATGATAATATATAATTGTTCCAAGGGAACCGTGGTAAGAAGCCCACGATAAAAAGATGCGTGTAAAGTAGTATGATTGCACGAGACAGGATCATATGAAAGATGAGATGCGCACGCAGAAACTGCTCGAAGCATCGGTCAACGATTTCCGTCCGATGAAGTGCTATTTCCCAAGGTGATGGTAAAGCCTATAAATCACGGCGTAGCTTCCGTGTGACCGTCAGGCAACGGGGTTGGGAATAGGGCGATTTTATAATGCCAACAGATTTCTGTTGGTATTATATTCTTATTCGTTTAGGTGTTAAACACCCAATTGTGATGGTTGACAATCCCATAATTATGTAGTATACTGTAATCAAGAAAGGGAGGTATTGAACATGAATGAGAAAATGAGTTACCACGTAGCAGTTCAGAGAGCAGACAGAGTAAAGCACATTATTGATGAAATTGGTCTGGGAAATATTGTCAAAGAAAAATATGTCCGTTTTGAAGTTGGACAAGCTGGGCGGTATGTTTGTCTGACAGATACCGGAGTTACTATCGTTAAAACTGAAGATAAACAAAAAATAATTACCATGTATGTTACCACCAAGCGTGAGCTGCTGATGGTTTATGGTGGAGAGAAAAAAGTCCCCGTGTTCCTGCGTAAAAAGGTTGATCGTAATCAGAGTAAATTCATTAGGGGAGGAAAAACGATATGGAAATGATGAGAAAGCTACAGGGAATTACTCGCAACTTCGGCAACGATCGCCGTAGATTTAATCACAAACTGAAGAAAGCTGGCATTAAATTTGAGTGGCATCAGTTTTATGATGGCTATCAGTGGACTTTTGATAAGTTCCCCGGCGGTGATATAGCTCTTCATAGTGGAACTTACTACGCCAGAGATGGCTATCTTGAATCTTATTGTATGCCGTGGGATGATGGAGATGTAACAGTTCTCAGTCATGCAGAAGCGATTCAGCATCTTATGGAAGGGAAGTAATTCCCTCCCGTACAATTTAGGTGTTAAACACCTAATTAAAATATTTGACAAAATCATAATTTCATTATATAATGTTATTGTAAGGAGGGATATTATGAGTAAGAAACAGAACCCGAAATGCAAAACTTGGATTGATGTATTTCAATCTGAACGCAAAGCTTTTCCTATGGGATATTGCGTAACTCGTATTATCCCAGATAAGCGCAAAAAGAAACCAAAGCACAAGCTGAAAGGATGGGATTATTAATGTTCATTTTGTTTGGAATTATACTCCTCGTTATTTGCTTGTTAACTACAATATTAATTACTTGTTAATAAAGAAAGCGAGAAAATAAAATGCAGTACAAATGTGTTATTATGCAAGAATTAGAAGATAGTAATATTGCTACACCATACTGTATTGTATCTGATGAAACCAAAGCAGAAACTATGTGTATCTCTTTAGAACAAGAAAATCCCGGCTTTATCTTTTGGTATCAAGTGTGCGAAGAAAGAGAGTGATAAAATGAACGTTTGGACTTGTTCAATGTATAGTGGCGAAACCGGTGCGACATTTATTCTTGGAGTCTTTTCTGAAAAAGAAAAAGCAGAACAGCAAGTTATTACGTGGTTAGAAGGACTTGGAGAAATGTTTGAAGAAACTGATAGAACAAATGACCCTTATATGATTACAATCTATTATGAAACAATCCGTAATCGCACACCATACACAGCGACGCTTGAAGAATTTAAAATGAATGAACTTTCCTATTGACCCAATTTGGGTCTAAATCCGTTAGGTGTTAAACACCTACTTATACTTCTTGCTTTTTCCCATAATTGTGCTATAATATAATTGTTCCAAGAGGAACACGAAAGGAGAAATTACGATGGGTATTCTGTATGTTGTGAAAGAATTTGGTCGGTATCATTTCTTTAAGACGGAAGAACAGCGCGCAGAGTTTCTCAACAAGCTTACTGATTGGGAACAGAAATTTGCCCATTCCTATGAGGTTCGTTTTGGAAAGGCGGTGTAATAAATGACAACTCGTACTTATTATCTTCCAAAGAATCGTATTGCACTTCATGTAATTAATTATTTTGTTTCAAAAGTAGGATGTAGCGTAGGAGACTTAAAAATTAATCAAGTGGCGAATACAATTCGAGTTCCGGTTACTTGCAACGATGCCGATATTATTAAGATTGAAACAATCCTAAAAAGATATGGGATGTTAGGAGATTAATATGTATATATTATGGATTGATTTCAGAGATAGAATTAATAATATTTTAATTCGTTTTCTTCTTAATCATTGTTATCTTGATTGTGCATCAGTACGAAAATTTGTGTATCTTATTCCTAATATCGAATTGCAAACAATTATAAATGAAAAACATTATTAAAGGGCGATTGCCCTTTAGACAATTTAGGTGTTAAACACCTAAACTAAGTAATTGACTTTTTGTGAAATTTGAGTATAATAATAATTGTTCCGAGGGAAACAAACCTCAAACGAAGGCGCCAAATGTTTGAGGAAGTTCCTAAAGAACAAAAAAATAACAGATTTAATACTTGACAACAAGTAGAAAATCTGATATAATATAGATGTCCCGAAAAGGGAACCCAAAAAATTTGTGCAGGGCGGTCTGCCGTAACTAAACCGCAGAGTAAAAGGAGTATTTATGACTAACGTAGAAATTCTGAACACTATCCTGTCCATCCCCGGTGCTACTATGGCTCGTGCCAACAAGACCAACTTCGTTGTTATCCCTACCGATGATGGCTATGCCAAGGTGAATGTGGGCACTGCGCTGTCCAAGGATACCAAGGCTCACAAGGCTTTCAACTTCGATGCGGCTGTTGCCGAGTTCAAGGCTTATGAAGCTGAAGTTGCCCTTCGTGAAGCCGAGAAGGCTTCCAAGCCTGTCAAGGTCAAGGGCGTAAACCCCGAGGCCCAGGCTCGCCGTGATGCGCTTGATGCGCAGATTGCCGGACTTCCCGCTTTTGCGGATTATACCGCTACCGACATTATGAACGCACTGTCCGGACAGATTGCCGAGAACGTAACTGTTATGGCTATCGGTTCCGGTGCAAAGCGCCTTGTCGAAAAGGGAGTTCTCTCCGTGGAAGTTAAGGACAAGAAGTCCTACTACACCAAGGCTTAATTCACCAAAAGACTGCTCACCCACTCACCGAGTGGGTGATTTTTTTATCTAAATTTATTTGGGTGTTAAACACCTTAATAATATACTTGCATTTTTATTATAATTATGATATATTATATATGTAAAGAAAAGGAGAAGGATACTCCCTAAAACCGAAAGGAAAAGAAAATGGAAAAGAAAAATAATACTATTCATTGTGGAACATCATTAAGTACACTCCTTACTGTTGCTTTCATCGTCCTCAAACTATGTAATGTAATTGATTGGGCATGGTTTTGGGTTCTCGCGCCTCTGTGGATTCCTTTCGCAATTGTTTTTGTTATTATAATTGCAATTTGGATTTGGGCGGGAATTATAGAATTAAGGGGATAATCCCCTTTTCCCAAATTTAGGTGTTAAACACCTAATTTATACATTTGACTTTTTCCATATTCTATGGTACAATGACTATGGTGAAAGAAAGGAGATGGATTGAATGAAGAAAACAATTTGGTTCGACATGGATGGCACGATTGCCGACCTGTATGGTGTAAAAGATTGGCTTCTGAAACTGCGGTCAAATGACCCTTCACCCTATGCCGAAGCTGAAGTCATGCACAACATGAGTGTTCTTGCTCGGTATCTGAACATAGTACAGAAGCTGGGGTATCAGATTGGCATTATTAGTTGGCTTGCCAAAGATGCCGATGCAGACTATAATAATGCGGTCACTGAAGCAAAGCTGAATTGGCTGAAGATTCATCTTCCTTCGGTTCACTTTAACAACATTCACATTACGCTGTATGGCATTACAAAAAATATGTATATTCAGCACTCCGATGACATTCTCTTCGATGATAACGCAGAAATTAGAAATGAATGGGTTGGGGATGCCTACGAACCAAATCAAATTATGGACATTCTGAAAAGATTGGCAAAAGAGGGATAATTCCCTCTTGTACTATTAGGTGTTAAACACCTTAATTTTATATTTGACTTTTCCCGAAATTATGATATAATAATATTGTCAAGGGGACAGAGGTGAGCAAAAGCACAAAGCATAACCAATGTTTGCCGGAAACTTGGGAGTTTTATCGGGAAAGTTCTCCTCAATGAATAAAGACGTGGTACCCTGACGCTTGACCCCGGTATGGTCTGTTCTAAATAGGGAGAACGAAAACTGCCGATAGGGAATGAGTAGTGCTTTTCTCGCCCTATACCTCTGATTAGGTGTTTAACACCTAATTTTATTATTTGACTTTTAGCATAACTTCTGCTATACTATAATTGTTCCGAGGGAGAACGGAACAAAATAAACAAAAGAGAGAAAGGAAATCGAAAATGAAAGTAAGCGAAATTATGACCATTACCAAGCGGAGTTCTGACGGAGTGTTCTATGGTGAACACAATGGTGTATCTTATGTTATTGAGCGCACCAATACTGACTATCCTGTATATGATGGATTCTATAATGTCATGCGTTCAACTCCGTATGCTGATAGACCCAAGGTACTTCAGGAGCTGATTGATAATAACAGGTATCCTGCTATCTTTGGTATGAACAAGGTGGTAGAAGAGCCTGTGATTGCTCCGACTATCGACCCCAAAGAAGTTCTGACTAATGGTATCCGTAAACTGATGGACTTCTTTAGTGAATTTTCCTTTACCCCTTCTTTCCGCTTCACGAACACTTTTGCTTTCATGGCTTGTCAGAGTCAGAAATGCGCTCGTGAGTATGTCCGTAACTACTTTGCTCTGATGGATTCTTCCTATGCAAAGGAAGTTGAGCAGAAAACCAAGAGCGCAGAGTTCGGACAGATTGTCAAAGATATTGCACAGTATGGCAAGCCTTCTACCCATGTCAACACTCGCTTCAAGGTGTACTATGGTTCTGCCGGAACAGGCAAGACCACGCTTGCACAGAAAGAAAGCGACAATCGTTGTATCGTGTGCAATTCTTCTATGTTGCCGTCTGACCTTATGGAAGATTTTATCTTCAAAGATGGCAACCCCGACTTTAATCCTTCCCTTCTGTGGGATTGTATGGAACAGGGCAAGACCATTGTTCTTGATGAAATCAATCTTCTCCCATTCGATTCTCTGCGGTTCTTGCAGGGCATTGTGGATGGAAAGAGCGAGTTCTACTACAAGAATCGTCCGGTTCACATTCACGATGGATTTCAGATTATCGGAACAATGAACCTTTCTCTCGGCGGTATGACTTACGGATTGCCCGAACCGTTGGTTGACCGTTGCTCTGATGCCAAAGAGTTCGTCCTTACTGCGGAGCAGTTGGCGAAAGCAATCATCGGGATGGATGGGGAGTAATCCCCATCCAATTTTGTTCTCATATGTTAGGTGTTTAACACCTAAAGATGATATTTGACTTTTCCTTAAATCTCTGATATACTGTTATTGTTCCAAGGGGAACAGAAAGAGAGGAAATAAAATGGAACTGACTTTTGCAAAGTGTGAATCAATTCTTGATACCCTTCCCATCGGATATTATACCGGACGGAGAATTAAAACTGCTCTCGATAAAGAAGCAGAAACTTCTTTCTATTCCCCTATGGAAGATACCATTGTCGTTTCATATCCCATTATTGCCCATCGTATGAGCAATATGCCCGAAGGTTCAAACGAAGAAGAAGCAATTCGGTCTATGCTTTACCATGAAGTATCCCATGCTATTCTTACTCCTTCAGAACTCCGTCCTACTACTGCGGTTAATATCTTTGAAGATGAACGTATTGAATCCGTACTGCGGAATTATTATCATGGCGTAGATTTCCGTAAGCAGTTATATGACATTCATGGTGGTCATGCTCCCGAAGCGAAAAATGCAGAACAGGCATTTTATAATGCAGTACGCTTTGGATTGGGAACAGGTAAGGTTCAGAAAGAAATTCAGCGTATCATGAATGAGTATAGCAAAATGAATCGTGCTTCTGACCATTATACCGCTTCAGAATATCGGTGGGATGTTGATCGTCTTTATAGATTGGTCGAAGATGAGTTTCAAAAGCATCCGCAAGAGTTTAATAATCAAAATGGACAAAGCGGACAGCAGAAACAAATGGATTCTTTGAAAGACGGACAGTCCGAAGGACAAAGTAAATCCCAAATGAATGGTGAAGGACAGGAAGAAACCGAAGGCGAAGGCGAAGGTATGGAATCTCGCCCCGATAATGTTTCTGACCCAACCCACGAAATGGAAATGACCGCAGAGCAAGTAAAGCGCATGGTCGGTGCTTCTTTGGGAAAAGAACCCAATATGTCTGATGCCGAAAAAGCGCAACTGAATGAATTTCAGAAAATTGTTGAAACCATTATCGGTAACTTCAACAAAAAGAACTCCGGTGGTTCGGGTATCAACGCATACTCCGGTGTATTTAATCCTCGTGCGGTTGCTCGTAAAGATTATAGATTCTTTGAGCGTTCGATGAGTACACAGGGCAACAACAAATTCGGTACTTGTCATTTGAATCTGATTATTGATTGCTCCGGTAGTTTTGACAGTAATGTTCCTCTCACGAATGGTATCCTCGCTGTCCTGTCCGAAGTTGAGCGCAAGAATCGTAATTTTTCTCTTGACGTAGTATTCATCAATCATACATTGAAAATTTGCAAATCGGTTCGAGATAGATTGATGAAAGCATGGGGTGGAAATGAAATTCCCGAAAATATGAAAGAAGTCCTTATGGGATTGCAGAAACCGCAAACTTGTAATTATAATATTATCTTGTTTGATGGTGATGCTATGTGCAATAATCGAGAACTCCGGACAATCGCACAGCAGAGGAAAAGATTCGGAGTATTCGATATGAAACAGACAACCATGATTTCTGACCCCGATAACGAAGAATATATGGAAAACTTTACTTCCACAAAAGTAGTTATCACACAGGACTACACGGCAGAACTGATTAAACATATTACAAATGCTCTGACCGTTGCTTTCGGTTAATCCAAGGGGAGTTAGACTCCCCTAATTTTTTATAAATATGATTTAGGTGTTTAACACCTAAATGTAGATTCATGGAAAATGTTGACAGATTCCAAAATATATGATAAGATATATACGAAATAGGGGAAGGAACAACCCAACACAAACCAAAAGGAGATTTTTTAATGGGCTACACGATGATTTTGGATACCGAAACAACTGGTCTGGACAAGTGCTTTTGCTATGACATTTCATGGGTAATTTTGGATACTGATTCTTCACAGATTGTCGATTTTAAAGCTAATGTAGTCGAACAAGTTTGGCACAACCTGCCCCTGTTTGAATCCGCATACTATAAGGAAAAGCGGCAAAAGTACGTTGACATGATGCGTAAACATGATGCCGTTATGGATAAATGGGGTTATATCATGCGTAAGCTGAAACAGGATATTACAAAGTATTCTATTTCCGAAGTGTATGCCTATAATTCCGATTTTGACGATAAAGTGGTTTCCTATAATTGTGATTGGTTCAAATGCAATAATCCTCTTGAAACTATCGCAGTATACGATATTTGGGGATATGCAAGCGAGTTCGTAACAAGTGATAGTGCCTATAAAAAGTTCTGTGAAGATAACGAACGTTTTACCGAAACAGGAAATTATAAAGGCAGTGCCGAAGTTGTTTATCAGTATCTGACAAATAATCCTGACTTTATCGAAGAACACATGGGATTATTTGATTCTGAAATTGAAGCACAGATTCTGTGTGAATGTATCAATCGTGGGGCAAAATGGGCAACCGCTTACAAGGTAAATAAAATTCTTCCTCGCCCTGTCCTTCATCCCTTCAGTATCAAGGTTGACGGAACGGAAGTATTCAAAGGTGAGTATATGAAAAAGTATGTTCGGAATGATACTTATAACTTCAAAACGAAGTGAGTATCCCAGGGTGGGACAGAAATGTCCCACCCTGTTTCCCAAAATGGAATTAGGTGTTTAACACCCAAATCAAGTTATTGACTTTTACTAAATTTATGCTATAATTATAACTGTCAGAGGGAGAGAAAAAGAACTTCCGAAGGGACGAAAAAAAGTTCTTGACAAACTCCAAAAAATCTGATATACTAAATACGAAAAGAGGAAGGAAAACCTCACAAACCAGAAAGGAACTTCGCTATGAAGAAAGCGACTTACGAAACCATCCTGTCCCTCATCTCCGCCATCGGCACTCCCGAAGCGGAAGAAGTCCGTGCCGAACTGAACGCCGAACTCGCTAAGGGTAAGGCGAAGGCCGATGCCAATCGTGCCGTGTATGCGGAAATCCACGATAAGGTTATCACCGCTCTGACCGATGCCGGCAAGCCTGTCACCGCACAGGAAATCGCCGATGAAACCGGCATCAGCCGTGGCAAGATCGTCTACGGTCTGACCAACTACTGGTCTGCCGAGGTGGTCAAGGACGCTTCCGGCAAGTCCACCACTTACGCTCTTGCGTAAGAGTGCCGAACACCGCCCACCAAGTGTGGGCGGTATTTTTTTAGGCATTTTCAGGTGTTTAACACCTAAAATTGTATACAGTATTATAAAAATTTTTTATTGACAAAAGTCAAAATTTATGATATAATTTTTACAGAAACGGAAGGAAACCGTATAAACCGAAAGGAGATGCGATATGGCGAGTAAAGCGAGTTTGGAAAATGCACTTCGTACAGAAATCATGTCAGTAATTATTGAAGCTTTGGCTAACCATTTTGACCTTGACCCCAACACGCAGATTGAAACTGTTGGTAGCGGTGAAATTGCTATTCCGGTGGTCGATGCCGAAGGAAACGACAAGTATCCCAAAATTAAGGTTAGTATTCCTCGTGGCACTCGTAATGGCGAAGGTGGTTATATTCCCTATGATGGACATGAAGCGGCAGTTGCTTATAGGGAAGAAAAAGAATCCAAGGCACAGGAACGTGCCGTAAAGAAGGCCATGAAGGAAGCCGAAAAAGGAAAGAAAAAGGAGAAAGGGGAGTAATCCCCCTCCTCTTCTTATTAGGTGTTAAACACCTAAATCTACCTCTTGCATTTTCAATAGAAAGTGCTATAATAATAACTGTCAGAGGGAGTTACCGAGTGACCCACAATGCCGTAGCGTGAAACCGAACTCGCTTAACTTCTAACTTGAAACCTTCGGAAAGTTTCAAGAAACCTCTTGACAAATTACAATTCCTGTGATATACTCTCTATGTAAGATGAAAGCGAAGGAATACGCTATAAAACCAGAAAGGGAATTAACGCTATGAAGATTGAACTTACTGCTACTGAAGGTCTGAAGGTTGCTTGCGCTTTCCGTGACACCGCTCTTGAGCATGGTTGGACGGAAGATGAACTCGCTGAAGCAAATGTTATTGAAGAGTATGCTTCTGCTTTTGATGCGGCGATGAAAGCCATCGGTATTAAACTCGTGGTTAATCCCAATGTTGTGGATGATGAAGACGAGTACGAGGATGATGAGGAGTTTGAGGACGAGGACGAGGACTTCTCTGATGATGATGACTATGACTACGAGGACGAAGAAGAAGAAGAAGACGAAGATGATGAGGAAGACGAAGAAGATACTTGCGAGTATACTTTAACAGTCAAGGGAGATTTTGTTCTGCGATATATGAACGCAGGTCACTCCTTTGAAGAAGCGTGTAAAATCGCAAACATTCTTTTCGGAGAAGGAGAAGGCGAGTAATCGCCTTTCTTCAATATACTTAGGTGTTAAACACCTAAATAACACTATTGACTTTTACTATAGATATGTTATAATGTATATGAACCGAGAGAGAAAGGATGATGAATAATGGCGAAGGTTACTAAAGCAATCGTAGATAAGAACTTGAGAGAACGAGTATTTGATGACATTTTCGATACTACTAATTTGGATTATGCCAAAATCAATGACCGTCAGTATGGTATCGTACTTACCGACCTAAATGGCGAACAGCGCTATGTCCGTATTGGCGCTATCGTTGCCGAACTGCGTGATGATATGACCGCAGAAGAACTCATGAAAGCAGAAATTGAAGCCTATACTGCTAAACAGGATGCAAAAGCAGAAAAGGCTAAAGCTAAAGCAGAGAAAGCAGAAAAAGATAAAGCCAAGCGTGAAGAAAAAGCAAAGGAAATTAGCGAAAGCTAATTTCATTTTATTTCCTTAGGTGTTTAACACCTAAAATACATTATTGACTTTTCCTTAAATTTGAGTATAATAATAATTGTCAGAGGGAGAACGGGAGCGGAAACAAATCTCCTTGGAAACACAAGACCCGGTAATTCTCTTGACCGAAAATAAAAGGGAGAAAATTTTCGGAAACCTCTTGACAAACTCCAAAATTTATGATACAATAACTACGAAAGATGAAGGGAAGGAAAACCCTAAAAAACCAGAAAGGAAACCGCTATGAAGAAAACTACTCTTGAAACCATCCGTACTGCTCTGCTCGATGCCGGATACGAATCCACCGACCCTGTTATTGAGGAACTGTCCGCTGAAATCAATCGTGGTGCTGAGAAGAAAGCGGCTAACGCCGCCGCCTATGAAGCGATTCATGAAATCGTGGTCAATGGTCTGTCCTCGACTCCGGCGACTTGTGGCGAACTGTTCGATGCCATCGAAAGCGAACTGCCTGTTGGTACTACCAAAGCGAAGGTGCAATACGCACTGACTCATCTGTGGCAGGATGAAATTGTGGTTATCCCCGGCAAGCCGAATCAGTACCGCAGGGCTTAAGGTTTCCAAGGGGTTTCCTAAAAGCCCCTTTCCAGTTTGCGGTCTAAGTTGAATGTGACTCGACCCTTATAAACAAGGAACATTCCCCGAACTGTAGGGCAATTCAGAACCCAACCAACGAAAATGCGAATGTCGCAGAAGTTGGTTGGATTTTTTATATACATATTTAGGTGTTAAACACCTAATAATCATTCTTGACTTCAGACAATAATAGTGATATACTATCTATGAAAGGAAGGGATGAAGAATGACTAAATTGCAAGCAATTCGTGCGTTTATGAATTATGTATTAGGAGAAAAAATTGTAATTGCCAATGATAAATATGAAGATTCTAATTTTGCAATGGATATTTCTAATTCGATTCCTCGTATAAAATTACCGAGAAATCTGACATTCACTCCGGATGAAGCAGATAAAGCTTTTAGAAAAGATTTTATTGAACGTTGTCCAATGGCACAAGGTTTTAGTTCAATTACTATTACTCTTCTGCATGAGTGTGGACACTGGGCAACTCGTTCTATTATGGATATTGTTGAATATGATAAAATGAAATATAATGCAGATACTCCAGAAGACTATATAAATATCCCTTGGGAACATCTTGCAACCGAGTGGGCAATTTGTTGGCTATATTCTCCTGTAAATAGAAAAATGGCAAAAGTGTTTGAACAGTTTTACTTTGGGCATCGAAAGGAGTAATAAGAAATGAAAGAGTTTTTTTGGAATCACAGAACCCTTCCGATTTGAATGGAACGACCTTCGTGCCTTTATTCAAATTCTTAATGTCGCTCTTATTATGATGTTCGGTTTATCTGTTGCATGGTTTGGTCTTGCAATTGCACTTTTTGGGGTTGTTAAAGATATGAGTCAACATAGACATATTAATGATATTGTTCTTCATTTAACAGGAGTCATTCTTAATATTCATTTCCTTCTTCTCTACTATAGGGGATGATTCCCCTATAATACTTTTAGGTGTTAAACGCCTAATAAACAAATCCTTCGGATTATATCCGAAGGATTCTTTTTATATTATCAGACAGAAGATTATACCAACTCTTCTGATACTGTACAAATGTGCCAACATATATTTGATACTGCATTTCGCCGTTTCTATCAAACTGAAAGATACTACTTCCAGTAGAACACCATTGATGCCTACCCGCAGTAAAAATTGAACCTAAAATATTATACGTAGTTAAATGTCCATCATATTCTTCGCCACCATAAAAAGTTTCACTTGAAGCAATATCACGATACAATAAACGTTTAACAACTACTTTCTTCATCAGTATACTCCTTTCCATACGCAACAGAATATTCATCTACCGCTTGCCATACAGTATAAAGTAATTTATCTTTATCTCTAATCTTTGAGCCATTTGCCCATTCATTAAGCAGCCAGGCGCAAAAAGAATACATCTTTCGTGCAGGGAAATACCAATTCGTAGGAATTTCATCTTCCTTATATCTTTTAAAAATCTTTTCCATTTCAACCTTACGAATTTCCATTTCATTTCACCTCACGCAGTTAGTATAGCATAGATTATAATATAAGTCAAATCCTAAATTTAGGTGTTAAACACCTAACTTTTCCACTTGACAAATAAAAAGTTCGTGTGCTCCCGAAGGATACAGGATACTGTATACAATCTTGACTTTTCGCGCCTTTACCCACATACATCAAATTTTTGTCAAGTATTTGACATGTGCCTTTTCGTCATATCGTGATAGGCGTACAAGCTGCAAAATTCGTGCAAATAAGCTGCAAAAGCTGCGCCTGTATTTTCGCTGGAGCTAGGAGCTGGAAAGCGCTGGAGAAATTTGTGGGAAGCTGGAGAAAATGCCCATTTTCAGAATTGTAGGAAGCTGGATACTAAGATGTCCCGCGATGGCCCGTCACCACGGAGACGCCCCGAAAATAAGCTGCAAAAAAATTTAATCTAATTCTCATTCTAAACTATACCCTAATAAAATTACATCTACGGAAAATTGGCTTGCGAAAAGCTGCGCTATACTCGATGGCATCGAGAACATCAGAGTTCTCCGCAATAGGATTGTTCGTTGGCGTGATTTTGCGAGGCAAATTATCCGATCAAAAATTTTCACTTGACAAAAGAAAAAATTTCTGATATAATAAAATGGGAAATAATAATAAAATAAAAAATTTAATTAAAAATTAAATTTTATTTTTATTTAATTTTATTTTTATTTAAAAATAAAAAATTTTATTTATTTGATTTATTTTAAAAATCCTGATATAATAAAATGGGATAATATATAATATATAAAAATATATTATATTTATATTTCCCCATTTATTATAATATAAATTTAAATAAAAATCAAGGATGTATACAGTATACAATTTGCATTATGAAAATTTGTATACAGTATTTTGGATCCAATCCAGAAGAACTTGTTAGCCCGGAATTATGCCACACAGGTATAATCCAGTCGTATACAGAATACTAGATACTGTATACAATTTTATACCAGAATTTCCCAGGCCAACCAGTATGGATGCTGTATCCAAGTATTCTGTATACTGTATACAATTTCGCAATAATTAAATTTATATAAAAATAAATAAAAAAATAAAGCCTCTCACTTTGTGAGAGGCTTTGAATTATATTTCTTGGTCGCGGCATTCCCAGTGCCAACCATCCATCTTATGAAATCCTATAAAGTCTTGTAAATTAATCTTTCCAATTTTAGTATACGCATCTAATACTAATATAAGTCTATCAATATAATAACAATGCGCATCTATTTCTAAAGCTGGAAAATCATTTAATAATCTATATTCCTATATTAATGCGCGTGAGGTTTCTAAAGATATAGGAAAATCAACTAATGCTTTCCACTTTGCAGACTTGGTGTATACAGTATCATTATGCATTATCTTCATCCTCGCGCGCATCTAATAATTCTAAGAAGTCATTATCTACAAGCTCCGCATCGTGCCATTTCCCTGTGATATAACACATCTGCATACGCTTCTTATTTACAGTACGCTGCTTCTATTCTACAGTATACCCAACAGCTGGTAAATAACTCTTCAACATATTCCAAGTCATGGTTCTGTTTGTATTATTATTTTTCTTATCTAAGCTGGGAACCCCCATGTATTCTGCAAGTGTACGACATTCATCAATTGTCAACCATTTATTTAAATAAGCTGGAGGTATTTCACTACAGAAAGTTTTCAAATGTCGTTTATACTCAAAGGTCTAACGAGCTGCTTGAATACGTTCTGCCGCATCGAAGCTGTCTATAATAACATTATCAAATCGTTTATCTACAATATTTATACCGCGTGCCAATGCTTTATTAACTACAACAAAATCATATTCTGGTGGAATCATTCCTGTAGCAACAATTGCATTATATACTCTAATCTATTCTTCATTCATTGGTTTATCAGAATTATTAAGAGAATGTAATTCAATAGCATTAAAGCCGCGATTCTTAGCAGCTGCAACTATTCCTTGATTTGGTTCTATAAAAGGAGAGTAACACCAATAGCCACGACCAGGCTCCGGCCGCAGTTGTTTAACATGATCTAGTACATTAGTAAAGTAAATATCATCAGCCATTCTGTATCCGGCTTCTAACTTACCAATATTACTAGCGCTAACTAAAGAGTGATAGTATGCTTTTGCACGTTCTGGAGTAGCAGAAAGACCAATACATAATATTCTATTTTTATTTATTAATTCTTCCCACTTTCCAAGCAGGATCAATGGCATATATTCTTTCGTGCTTGTGTAGCTTTGGATTACTGCAAGGATTTCTGCATTAGATATTACTTTATCTTTTCTATTATAGTCTTTAATGCGCGCAAGTTTAAATGCCTAAGCTGCAAAATTAAAAATAGAATCACATTCATCCCAGCAAATAACATCTATATAATCTAGAAAGTCTGCGCGACCATTTATAAATTTATTACCTAACGCCTAATAACACATTACACCAATCTTATTGACTGTTTCGCCCCATACAGTAGGGCGTTCCCAAAATATATCAGCGTCGGCGCAAGTATCACTATATTCTTTTAATATCTAATCTTTAAGCGCATTGGTATCTACCAAATAAAGAACTCTATTAAGCTGCCCATCGCGCGTAAATTCCTATAAATTATTTACGGCCCAGTAAGTCTTACCTGTACGAATGCCGCAATCCAATATATTATATGTGCCACGCGTAAAAGTTAATTGATTTGTATTAGCTAAATCAGTAACCGTAGTCATTCTATCACCTCAATTATAATATAGCACAATTTTAATAAAATGTCAATTACATTTTTTTATCTAATGAAAATGTAATTTTATTACAATTGAAATGTCACATTTTTTAAATATAGTTACGAAAAAAGATTCTTCTCAAGAAATGCATTTTTTTGACTACCCCCATATATATAGTCAAAAAAATGTATCAAAAAAATATATAATAAAAATTTTCCTATATATAATAAGAAAAAATAGGATGCGTCGCGGCGCAGCCGCGGCGCGTGCTATTTTTTCCGGCGCCGTAGGCGCCATCTTATAACTTTTAAAATTGTATTAAAATTTATTATTTGACAAAAGTGCAATTGTGTGATATAATAGGAGTACAAGAAAGAAAGTGCTCGAATTTCATTTTCATTTCAATAAATATTTGACAAAAAGTGTAATTTCGGCACTCCTCCCGAAATATATCCCTCCTAGCATGCCTAATTTGAAAGGCATTCCGGTACATATTGTACCCCTTTCCAAAAATATTAGTAAATCCTAATATATATCCTGGGTTCCTTTCTTTTACTATGTATGGAGGTAAGTATTTTAAAAAATTAAATGGGGTAATTTTTATGACAGATAGACTTTTTAATTCTAGAAATAGTACATGTACAAATTTTTTAGGTAGCCATCCATTTTGGCTTGCGTCTAAAACATGGACAATTAATGCGGCGTCTGCTAATATATCTGCAAGTAAAACCGCTTCGTTTACTTTTTCAAGTAATTTAAGAGGAAAACCATTAATACATTTAGTAAGTGCCACACTTTATAATTAGTAGGTTACTAATAATTTTGGCACCATGCGTATACAAATTAATATTGATCTTGGCGATGGCAGCGGCTCAGCTGCACGTGCAATACAAGGAACACGATTTGCTACAAGTGCATCTAGCTGGTTAAAAAGTGTTAATGCATTCGCTTTTTAGGTAATAGAAGATCCTGGTGTGGGACCAGATCCATATCAAGTTACATTTAGTTATTTTATAACTGGTTATGAAGATAAGCATACTTTACTTGTAAGAAACGCATTTGTAACAAATGGAGCTTATAATATAGATGGAACACCTTCTATTACTTGCACATATGCATAAGGAGAAAAATAATGGAAAGAAGTTTTTAGAAGCCATTTAAATGGAGATAGTTAACTCTTAGTAAAACTTGGAGTGATACTGCTACAAAAAAATTAGTAATAACGAATAGTGCGCCTTGTCCTGTACTTATAACAGCTACTTGTTTTTCTGATAATACCACCACTGATGATGATTATCTAATTTGGGTTGCTATATACGCTGGTGGTGAGATATTAATTCGTGATTATTAGTATCCTACTGGCGCTGGTAAGTATCGTATTGCGGCTAATTGCGCGACTGGTCTATGGTTGAAAACAGATGAAATTAGCAGTTATCATCAAGAATCTTGGGGTGCTGCTGGAACAGGAACAAGAGGTTATGCAGGATATAATCGTACAATTGAATTTTTACAAAATACTAGTTTAGAAATTCGTTGTAGATGCACAAAAACTGGAACAAATGCATTACGGTTTAGAATTATATTTCCTAGTGATGTAAATGTCACAGAATATTCATGGGGTGATGCTTAATGCAAAATAAATTTACACTTCCAGTATATCCTACTTATCATGTAATATTTGGTGATGCAAATGGTGGCGCACCTCCTGGGGTTATACCATATCATAAAGACAATCCAGGAATTATATTTATTTAGAATCCTAATGACACCGTTACTTATACTTGTACTGTAACATTAAGATTTTTACATACACCTGGTATAGTTATTGGAAGCTGTAGTTTTTATGGTAATACACAATCTTTATCTAATAGAAGAAGTTATATTAATATGTATGAAAATACTAGCATAGATGGTGTAACACCAACATTAATTGCAAGAGAACATACTTGTTATCATACTAATGCGGCAGCGACTAGAGGAATTGAAAGCGCATGTACAGGAATATTTTATCGCTCTCTTACTGAAGGAAGAAAATTTCAAGAAATCAAAGCATAGGTAACATTATCTACAGCTACTACATTAAGAGTCAGTTTTAATTTATTTTGTCTTGCGGGAGCAGAAATAACTCAAGTGGAGTTTGTAACTTTTAGTTAAAATATAATGTTAAGTTTATTTACCGCGCTTGAAGCTCGCGCGATTGCTTATTTAAAAACTCCCGAAGACTGGTCCCTATACACACATATTGAGATTAGAATTTTTGATAGCGTATAGCATGGTGGCACTAATATATTGTATGCAGGTGAATTTAATAATCATGTAATTGATGCATTACGCGCGCTTGGATATGAGGTAACACGCCTTGAGTATGAAAATAAAACTGAGATGATACGTATTGATTGGTCACATATTATGTGTCCAGATAGTTTAGTATGCCCAAAGGAAATTAGAAAATAAATTTGGAGGTTACTATGCCGAAAAATCTTGAAGAACTTGCAACCCTAATTAGTACCCGGGATAATATTGGTTATGCCGCGGCTATGAGTATAATTCATACTGCCGCAATGGATATGGAAGATGCATTTTATAATGGTGATCTAGATTTGGCTGAAGATATACTACGATCAGATCTTGGGTTAGAGCCAGATTATTTGGATTTATTTATTTTTTAAAGGAGAATTTGAAAATGAAAGAAAATAAGCTTTCTGTATGGACTTTTTCCTATCGTAAATCCTATTATTTAACCCATCCTTGGCTATGGTTTAAAGATTTATATTGGAATATCAGGAATTTTTGGCATCGCGGCCGCTATGGCTATGCATATGTTGACGTATGGAATTTTTGTGATTGGTATCCGCGCGCTGGTGCTGCGGCATTAAGATACCTTGCAGACCATGGGCATGGATATCCTGGACATGTACCATGGGAGACTCCTGAGAAATGGCATGATCATTTGCATGAGCTCGCGAATCAGCTGGATAGATGCGCCGATAGCCTTGATATTTGTTTTGGCGACGAAGAGCGTAACGAATATGCGGAAGAATTTCATAAAATGTGTGACAAACTGCAAGAAATTCGTAAAAGTGAAGATGGCACCGTTACTCTAAGAATGAGAGAAACTCCTGAATATAAGGAATTAAGAGATAATTATTTTAGACGCGCCAAAGAAATTGATGAAGCAGATAATAGATATAGAGAAGAAATTTATAAGTTTGTTGGCGCGAATTTAGGGAGATATTGGGACTAATGGTTACTAATTTG
>JAEEGL012470868.1_pt1 | contig 34106 bp, 30 predicted proteins | sample 9134231 | NCBI WGS metagenome assembly JAEEGL01 (sample SAMN16246548, study PRJNA631951) | gut metagenome | biome: gut microbiome; feature: rumen; material: fiber-attached | host: Bos | place: Iran: Karaj | collected 2018-10 | reverse complement strand
GGCCATGGGGATGCTCATAAGCGCCAAGAAAGACACCCCGATTCCGGACCCGGAGGCCGCGAAATACGTCCTTGAGCAGATGGTGCAGGAGAACAAGGTGCGCCTTCTTTACGACTGCCGCGGTGCCGGGGTGGTGATGTCAGGAGACAGGATCGATTCCGTCATCATCGAGAGCAAGAGCGGACGGGTGGCCATCAAGGCGAAGGCGGTCGTGGATTGCAGTGGAGACGGGGACGTGCTCGAATGGGCAGGGGAGGATTTCGAAGTGCGGAAGCACCATATCGGAGCGATGTGGCGCTGCGGCAATGCGGAAAACCTTCAGCGCAGGGGAGCCTCCGACACTCCGGTGCGCGGCGTCAAGTACCTCCACACCACGGGCGAAAAGAACCAGGACGGGCTGGACATCTATAACACCACGCGACTCCGTATCAAGATGCGGAAACATATGTGGGACACCCTGGAGGCGGACCGCAAGCTTCCCGGATGCGAGGACCTGTTCCTGCTGGACAGCGGCAGCATCCTGGGGGTGCGTATCACGAGGGTCCTGAACTCTGTTTTCAATGTGCCTTACGCCGGCTCGATGGATTATACCGCATACGATGACTGCATAGGAATAGGCGGCGCCGATCCCGTGCACACATACGAAGGCGGGAAGATGAAAGGCTTCAACCGTCCGGCTTGGCAGATCCCGTATCGTTCCATAGTCCCGAAAAAGGTTCCCAACCTTCTCGTAGCCGGGCGCTGCTTCGGTTTCGATGACAAGCTGACCTACGACGCCCGCGAGGTGGGGGTGTGCTTTGTCACCGGGCAGGCTGCGGGCAATGCCGCCGCGCTGTCGGTGATCGGCCGCTGCAGCGTGCGCGACGTTGACGTGAAACGGCTGCAGGAAGTGCTGAAGGCGCAGGGCGCGCATCTTTCCTGCTGACCACCCGGTTTTGCGCGGCGTTGTTCCGCGGTTTTACGGTATTGCAGTATTGTTGTGCTGCGGTCTTGTTGTGCCGCAGGCTTGCGCTGGTTACCTGGTCTCAGCGTGCCGGGCAGGACCAGGATTGCGTCTGCGCTCCATCGAGGTCGAATACCTTGAGAGACAGGCCTTCAGGACTGGCCGTCACTTCCATCCTCCGGCAGTTCGGGTTGATGACGACGGGAAAGTTCGCCGAAGACCTCTGTCCCGGATTGTCGATTCTCCACTGATGCAGATGACCGCAGAACATCGCCGTGATTCCGGCCTTGTTCAGGATGGGTACGAAGTATTCTTCGACGTTCCTGTCTCCCTGCCATCCATTCCTGTCGGGAGGTATGTGCGCGAAGACAAGGCGCACGGCGGCGTTCCTGCACCCGTCTGATTCCACCACCTTTTCGAGCCATTCGGCCTGGGCCTTCAGGTAGGGCTCCGACAGCATGGTGCCTCCATATTCTATGTCGCTGTCCGGTTTGTCCTCGAGGGTGTCGAGGAAAATGAGGAAGAACTTGCCCCAGGATGCGGTACGATAGGGAAGACCTTCCGGCAGGTCATTGTAATCCATCCATGCGGAAGCGTGCCGTCCGCGGAGCTCGTGGTTGCCTCGCAGGACGTACATGGGCGTTATGCCTTCGAGGTTGGCGGCGGCGGTGCGGAGCCAGGTGTCGCGGATGAGATCCCGTGAGATGAGCGAACTCGTCATGTCCCCGTTGAACAGGACGAAATCCGGTTTTTCTTTCGCGGCGGCCTTCATCAGGCGGTCCAGGTCGGCATCCCTCTGGTGGATGTCGTTATAGATGTCGAAGCGGAGGGTGTCGCGGTCGGCCGCAGGGGTGGTGAAGGTATATGGATGTCCTTTGTAGACGTCGTTGCCCCAGGGCTTCGTGTATCGGGGATTGCCGGTTCCGGTAAAATCCAGGACGCCCTTCATCATGATCCTGTAGCGGTAGGTCGTGCCGGGTTCCAGGCCGTCTATGCGGATCTTGTGCATGGTCCCAATGTATTGGTTGCCGAGGCCGCGCAGGTCGAAGTATCTTTTGCGGTCACGGTTGTAGAAGTGGGATCCGTCATCCGGGGCGACTTCCACCCATGCCATCGCGTCCATGTTGGTTTCCCAGAGGACGGTAAAGCCGTCCGGTTCCGGGTTCTGGACATAGGGGCCGCAGACCGGGGAGACTTTTTCAGGAGCGGTTTTAGGTGTGGCCTTAGGTGTGGCCGGTGTGGTGATTCCAGGTGCGGCGGCGAGCAGAAGGATGGGGAGGATGATTTTCAACATGTTGATAATCAGTTTTTTCATTGTTTGGCCTTGCGTAAAATGACGCAAGGATGGGCAATATTATGTTAAGTTGGGCGGTCCGAAATGTAAAGTTAGCAAATTTGACGGATACGGCGGGTGGCTTCCACGCGGTTTTTGGGTAGACGGGGGGCAGGGCTAAAGAGAGGCGATAATTTCCAGCGAGGAGGTAAGGGCTCCAGCGAGAATGTCCGTAAGCCGGACGAGGACATCCGGACAGAGGCCAGCCGCGGACAGGGTGACGGTCGTCACGGCGCAGACCATGAGGGCGGTAGTCAAGGGCATAGCAATCAGGTTTGTCAGCAGGAAGTATTGCGGGAAGGTGCCGAAATGAAGCCAGACGACGGGGGCTGTCAGAAGCTGGCAGGAGATTGATAGGGCGGCGGAGTTCCAGATGAGGCGGGCGGCCTTGTCCGCGGCCGTTCCCGCAAGGCCACGGAGGGCTTCGGCGGGGGCGCTTCTCCCGACGCCTGGGTTATTATCGCCGGCTTTGGCATTTTCGCATGTGCCGCTGGTGGCTGCGGGGCGGGATTGCGGGGCCGGAGTTCCGGGGTACCAGGATTTCAGGCGGGGATACACCACGAAGATTCCGGTCATCGCGAGGTACGACAACTGGAAGCCGATGGAGCGTATTATCATCGGGTTGAGGACCAGCTGGAGCGTGAGTGCGGTGCAGAGTATGTTCAGGGGGTTGCGGCTGCGGCCCGGGCTGAGGCGGAGGATTTCGTTCAGGCAGATGAAAATGAAGGCCCGGACAAGGGACGGGCCGGCGCCGGTCATCAGGGTGTAGAAACCACAGGTCAGTATGGTCAGGACTGCCCTCAGGCGCATTGCGGCAGGGGAGTGGCCGAGAAGTCTGAGCGTTCTGGCAATTATGGCATAGATTATACCGAGATGCAGGCCGGAGAGCGCGAGGATGTGGGAGGCGCCGGCAGCCCGGAAGGCTGCGCGCACCGCGGGGTCGAGACCCCCGCGGTCGCCGGACAGCAGGGCCCGCAGGAGCCCTGCCGTCCCCCGGCGCCCCCACTCCACACCGTCGATCACCCCCTGAAGCCACCTCAGCCCCGTCCCGGCGAGAGCGCCGATCCGCCCCCAGGCGTTTTCCGCCCCTGGCGCCGCTCCGATAGCCCCCGCTGCGGCGCTCCCGAAACACATCATCCCGAGGAAGAAGAAAGTTGCCGCCAGTAGTATCCCCTCCACTCTGTTTCGGGAAGGCCGCGCCGCTTCCCTGCGAGCCCCCGGTGAGTAAAATGGGCCTTCCTGCTCACGGACGTCCTTTTCCGGCGCCTCCGGTGAGTAAAACGGGCCTTCCTGCTCACGGGCGGCCTTTTCCGGGGCCCCCGGTGAGTAAAACGGGCCTTCCTGCTCACGGGATCCTTTTATCAGGCTCCCGGCGAGCAGTGCCGCAGCGCCGGCGCAGCCTGCAGACGCGAAGGCCCATGGCTCTTGCGGCAGCGCCGCCGCCAGCGCCACACCGGCCGTGAAAGGGAAAGAAACCGCCACGATATCTCCAGCCGCATCCATATCAGGATAATATGGCGGTCAACTTGTGCCGCCGACTTCAAAATTATACAATTATTTCGTAATTTTGCGTCTCGAAATCAAAATAGAAATGATAATTCTTGTAATCAACTGCGGCAGCTCCTCCATCAAGTACCAGCTGCTTGACATGAAGAGTGATGATGTCTATGACCTGCTTGCCAAGGGTCTCGTTGAAAAGATAGGTCTTCCCGAAGGTGGTCTTACGCACCGTCCGACCGGCAAGGAAAAGGTTGAAAAAGTCCTGCCCATCCCCGACCACAAAGTCGGAATGAAACTTGTCCTTGAAGCCCTCGTCGATCCCGAACACGGTGTTCTCAAGTCATTTGATGACATCGAGGCGGTCGGCCACCGTATCGTCCAGGGAGCTGACTTCTTCTCCGGAAGCGCCCTTGTCGACGACGACGTCCTCGAGAAGATCGGCATCTGCTGCGACTTCGCCCCCCTGCACAACCCGGCCCACCTGCTCGGCATCCACGCCGTCAGCGAGGTTCTCCCCGACGTTCCGCAGGTTGTCACCTTCGACACCGCCTTCCACCAGACGATGCCGGACTACGCGTACATGTACGCCCTTCCTTACGAGTACTATACCAAATACCGCGTACGCCGCTACGGCGCCCACGGCACCAGCCACGAGTACGTCTCCCGCAAGGGCGCCGAATTCGCCGGCCTTGACATAAACAACTCCAAGATCATCACCTGCCACATCGGCAACGGGAGCTCCGTGACCGCTGTCCTGAACGGCAAGTGCGTGGACACCTCGATGGGCTTCACCCCGCTCGAGGGCATGATCATGGGCACCCGCTGCGGCAATGTGGACTGCAACGTGATCCCCTACATCATGAAGAAGGAGAATCTCACTCCGGACGAAATGACCACGATCATGAACAAGAAGAGCGGTTTCCTGGGCCTTTCGGGCATCAGTTCCGACGCCCGCGACCTTGACGCTGCGGCGAACGGCGGAGATCCCCGCGCGAAGCTCGTCCTTAAAAAGCTCTCCTACGACATAATCAAGCTCATAGGCTCATACGTTGCCGTCATGGACGGCGTCGACCTAATTGTCTTCACTGCGGGCATCGGCGAAAACAACAGCCGCATGCGCCGCCGCGTCTGCGAGAACTTCGGCTACCTCGGGCTCAAGCTCGACTACGAAGCCAACATGGCGGCAGGCAAGGCCACGATGCTCTCCACCCCCGATTCGAAGGTGAAGGTCGCCCTGATCCCGACCGACGAGGAGCTCGTCATAGCCCGTGACACAATGCACATCGTTTCAGCAATGGAGGAATAACAATATGGCACTCATTGAAAGCATCATCGCGCGGGCGAAATCCAATCCCCAGCGCATCGTCCTTCCCGAATCCCTCGAGGACCGCACCATAACCGCTGCCGACCGCGCCCTTGCGGACGGCCTGGCCGAGATCATCCTGATCGGCAACCGCGAGGCTATCCTCGCGAAGGCCGCCGAACTCGGACTCAAGCACATCTCCAAGGCTACTATAATCGACCCGGCCACCAGCGAAAAGACCGAGCAGTACGCGCAGCTCCTTTTCGAGCTTCGCCAGAAGAAGGGCATGACCATTGAAAAGGCGCACGAGCTCGTGCTCGATCCTCTTTACTTCGGCTGCCTCATCATCAAGAGCGGCGACGCGGACGGACAGATCAGCGGCGCCCTTTCGACGACTGGGGAGACCCTTCGTCCGGCCCTTCAGATCATCAAGTGCGCTCCCGGTATCACCTGCGTCAGCGGCGCCATGCTTATGGTCACCCAGGCCCCTGAATACGGCGAGGACGGCGTGCTCGTCATCGGCGATGTCGCCGTCACCCCCATGCCGGATGCCGGCCAGCTTGCCCAGATAGCGGTATGCACGGCCCGCACAGCCCGCAGCGTCGCGGGATTCAAGGATCCGAAAGTGGCTATGCTCTCCTTCTCCACTAAGGGCTCTGCAAGCCACGAAGTCGTCGACAAGGTGGTAGAGGCCACGAAACTCGCGAAAGAACTCGACCCTGACCTCAAGATCGACGGTGAACTCCAGGCCGACGCGGCCCTGGTGCCTTCAGTTGGCGCCAAGAAGGCTCCCGGTTCCGATATCGCCGGCAAGGCCAACGTGCTGGTTTTCCCCTGCCTCGAGGTCGGCAACATCGCCTACAAACTCGTGCAGCGCCTGGGCCACGCCGAAGCCATCGGTCCCATCCTCCAGGGCATTGCGAAGCCCGTCAACGACCTCAGCCGCGGCTGCAGTGTCGACGACATCTACAAGATGGTCGCCATCACCGCCTGCCAGGCCATGGATGCTTAAATACAGCAATACGAAACGGAAATGAGTACCGAAGAAGACTATCGTGAATGGCACGAATACGAGGTTCGGAAGAGCCGGGAAGAAGGCCGGGAAGAAGGCCGGGAAGAAGGCCTCCAGGCAGTGGCCCGCAAGATGATTGCCGAGGGCCTGCCGGCTGATCTTGTGGCCAGATGCACTGGCCTTTCACTTGAATCTATAGGTAAACTCTACGACTAACCCGCCTATATGGCATCGTACGGCACGTAGTCTGCATATCAGGGCTTTAGGCCCCACGGTGAGCCGGGCTGGCCCCGCCACCGGTTATTCCGATGCGGCGGCGATGACTTCCCTGTTCGCGGAGGCGATGCGGGCGGCATCTACCTTCATCTCTTTGCGGTCATAGGTCATCAGTCCGTTGACCTCGATCTCGACGTCGGTCGTCTGGGTGTAGACGGCGGCCGCGCAGCCTTCCTTGGCAATGGGCTCGAGCATCTTCGCGTACTCCTCGTACTTCGCCGTGACTTCTTCGACCGAGGTATACTTAACGTAACCCCAGTTGCGGTCTTCCTGCCAGAGATGGCCCTTCATCGGAAGGCCGATGCCTCCGTACTCGCCGAGGACATTGATCATCGCATCGTCCCAGATGCGCATCTTGGGCTGGGGGTAGTGGTGCGAATCGAGGATGTCGCCTACCTGTCCGGAAATCCAGTTGCCGCCGGAAGCGGAGTTGATCAGGCGGGAAGGATCGCACTGACGGGTGAGATCCACGATGGATGCGGTCTCGAACTGGCCCCAGGCCTCGTTGAACGGCACCCAGCAGACGATGCACTGGAACTTGTCCCTCTGGTCCATTATCTCCTTCCATTCCTTGCGGAAGGTCTCCCTGGCCTCCGGGCAGAGCTGGTCGGAGTTGCCGGCGTCGAACACGTCCGCACCCTGGGCCCAGTCTTCCCTCTGCTTGTACAAGGCCACGGAAGGCATGTCCTGCCAGACCATCACTCCGAGGGCGTCGCACCAGTAGTACCAGCGTGAAGGCTCGACCTTGATGTGCTTGCGTATCATGTTGAAGCCCATCTGCCGGGTCTTCTCGACATCGAAGCGGAGAGCCTCGTCGGTCGGGGCGGTATAGAGCCCGTCGGGCCACCAGCCCTGGTCGAGGGGACCGTACTGGAAGAGTATCTTTCCGTTGAGGGCCATGCGGTGGTGTCCTTCGGCGTCCGTCTTGCGGGAGATGCTGCGGATCGCAGTGTAGGCGTTGACCTTGTCAATGGCCTTCTTGCCGCGTATGAGACTGATCCTGACTCCGTACAGGTACGGATCGTCCGGACTCCACAGTTTCGGATCGGCGGGAGCGAGGCTGACGGCCTGTCCGGCAGGGACCTCATCCATTGCGAGAACCTTGCGAGCTGGCTTCTCGGGGTTGTATCCGACTCCGCCTGCGAGGAGCTCGACCCGGACCACGTCGCCTTCAGCTGCGCCTTCGACGAGGGGAGTTACGGAGACCGACCCGGAAGCGGCGTCTGCAAGGACCTTGTAGTCAGAGATATGTCCGGCGGCGGGAACCTTCTCGATCCACACGCTCTGCCATATTCCGGTCACGGCCGTGTACCAGATGCTGCGGGGTTCCCGGACCTGCTTTCCACGCGGCTGCAAGTCGTTGTCCGTGCCGTCAAGGACCTTAAGGACTACTTCCTGCCGGCCCCTCTTGAGGAAAGGAGTGATGTCATATGAGAAAGCCGTGTATCCGCCCGTGTGTCGGCCGACGAACTGCCCGTTCACCCAGAGCGAAGCATCCCAGTCGACGGCGTCGAAGTGCAGGATGATGCGGTTGCGGGCTCTCTTCCAGCAGCAGGGGAGACGGAAACTCTGCCTGTACCAGAGGGCATCTTCTCCAGTGACGGTGCGGCCGACTCCGGAAAGGGAAGATTCGATGCAGAAAGGAACGAGGATCCGCCCTTCGGCAGCTCCCATCGCCTCTTCTGAGGCAGGGGTCACGGAGTATTCCCAGAGACCGTTCAGGGACTTCCAGGAAGGACGTACCATCTGCGGCCTGGGGTATTCCTTATGTGCATTCTTCGGGGACACTTCCTCCGCCCAGGGAGTGCGTATCCTTTCGCCGGCGGGATTCCATCCGGCAGCGGGAAGGGTCAGGATTGCGCCAAGTGCAACGAGCAATGGAAATTTACGCATAGTGTATCGTGTTTTATTTCAGAATCTTGATTTTGATGTCGCGGTACCAGACATTGTTCCCGTGGTCCTGGAGCCCTATGTAACCGGGCCCTCCGCAGCCGAGAAGAAGGTCGAAAGCGAGGGGATTCTTCTTCTGGCTGAACTTGCTCTCCTGCAGCATGGCCGTCCACTCGGGCGTGCCCAGTTCGTAGCTGAGAACCTCCACGCCGTTCTGGAAATGGGTGACCTTGCCGTTCCTGACCACGATGCGCACCTTGTTCCATTCTCCGCAAGGATTCTGGTTCTGGGGTTTTGCCGGGATCATGTCATAGAGCGAGGCGCTCTTGCGGTTGCCGTCCACTCCCTTCTTCGCATCCGGGTGGTTGGCATTGTCGAGAACCTGATACTCGGGGGCGGAATAGTACATGGGAGCGTCCCACGGCTTGCCGTTCTTTTTGGACTTTACCTCACGGGCGAGGTAGAAGATGCCGGAGTTGCCTCCCTTGGCTATTTTCCACTCGAGTTCGAGCTCGAAATTGCTGAACCTGTGTTCGAAGAGGATGTCCCCGCCCTCGAGTCCCGCGGGTTCCCCCGCCTTTTTCGCGTTGAACCTGAGGCAGCCGTCCTCGATGCACCAGCGGGAGGGAAGGTGGTCCTTGGCGTAGCCGCGCCATCCGTCGGTGCGGGTCCCGTCGAATAGCACGTACCACCCGCCTTTCAGCCGGGGAAGGCTCCTGAGATCGACTTCAGGGCGCGAGATGACCGTATATTCAGGAACGCCGGCCTTCGTGACGGACTCCGATGCGGTTTCGGAAGATATGTACCTGATTCCGGTCCCGCATGAAACGGCCAGGACGGCGGCAAGGACGAGTGCATATGGTTTCATACCTTATAAAGATTATTTGCCTGAGAAGAAAGAGAAATGGACCCTTCCGTACGTGCGCTCCTTGACAAGGGACGGGTGTCCGGAGAAATCGTGCTCTCCGCCATGTTCCAGGATGAAGAGCCCGTCCGGGACGAGGATGCCGGCCCCGAGGACCTTGTCGGGAATCCCGTCGAGTCCGTCCAGGGCGTACGGAGGATCTGCGAATACTATGTCGAACTTTTCAGTGCAGAGGGGCAGGAAATCGAACACGTTGTCCCGGACCATCGTGACGTTCCCGAGACCCAGCCGGGAGGCTTCCCTCTTTATGAAGCTGGCGTTTTCGCGGGCCATCTCGACGGACCATACCCTCCCGGCTCCGCGGGAGGCGAATTCGAAGGCCACGGCTCCGGTGCCGCCGAAAAGGTCGAGCACCTTCAGCCCTTCGAATTCATATTCGTTGTTCAGGATGTTGAAGAGGCCCTCGCGGGCGAAATCGGTCGTAGGCCGGGCCTTGTAGCCGGCGGGCGGGTTGATCACCCTGCCTTTCAGCCTGCCCCCGATTATCCGCATCAGAAGACCTCCACGGATTTGAAATAACGGTAAAGGGACATTTCGTCCTCGGGGCCGACCGGAGTCCTCCAGCAGATCGTGGAGACTTCGGGGTTGAGCTGAAGGGAATTCATCGCGAGGAAGATGAAATACTCGGCCGTCGTGAAGTCCATGGCCTCATAGACGTTGGCCAGCAGCAGGCTCCGTCCCTGCGCTATCCCGAGGCTCAGGAGACCGTCCTGCCAGGAGCACAGGATCTTGTTGTATTCCTTGCAGGAGGGCAGGTCCCTCAGGATGAAATACAATTCAGGCCGGACTACAGTCTGTCCGGCCGAATCGTCATAGATATGTTTCGCCACGGATTCGTCAGCCCTGTTGCAGAAAACGAGGACGGCGCCGTATTGCGGTACTTCAATGAAGGAAACTTCATCCGACTCCTGCAGTCCGGTCACTTCCGACAGATATTCACGCGCTTTCGAAGGCTCGAAGAATTGGGAAGGAACCAGGGTGCACTTGGAGGTCAGAAGGGAAATCTCCATCGCCAGTCCTATTCCCAGTTACCGGCGTTGTTGTTAGGCGCGGTGACGGAACCGACCTGGAGGCCTTCGTACTTGTTCTGGTCGCGGCGCTCGGCATCCAGATTGATCCTCAACTGGTTGTCAAGACCCTTGAGAAGAAGCTTGTAGGGCATCCTCGCCTCGAAGAGGGGCACGGGAACGCCGGAGACCTGCTTCGTGATGGCTTCCATCTGGACGGGCTCGCCTCCGGAGAAGGGAATGGTCGCCAGGGAATCGATGCAGAAATCGGTGCGGCTGCGGAAGAGGGTGTCCTTCACGGGAATCTTGCTCTCCACGGAGAAGACGAGGTTCTTGTCTCCCTTCAGGTACATCTCGTAGAGCTGGGCGCCGGAAATCTTGCGGTTCGCGCGGCGGATCTTCTCGGTGTGGGCCATCGCGAGGGAGTCGTCGGCGGAACCGATCTGCATTATGATGGACATCTGTCCGTTCTCGTAGAAGTTCTTGAGGGAGTCGATCGTAGATACGAACCTGCCGTTGACGCTCTTGTAGGCCACCTGCAGGGTGCGGATGTCCTTAAGACGCTGGATGGCGACGGAAGAGCGGTAGTCTTTCTGCTTGTTGAAGTTCACAGGCTGCATTATGCTGCTGTAAATCAGATAGACCAGTCCCAGGCAAACAGCCAGGAGGACGACTTCGAGGATGATCTTGACGGTCTTGTTCATTATGCGTGTCTTTATTGTTTCCGGGTTAAGGTATAAATCCTGACAAAGTTATGAAAATGATTTTTCAAAAGCAATAATTTATTAAATTTGCAAGTCTTTTAAGTCCAGATGGAGTTCAGTCCGGCTGACATAAAGCAGATGACAGGAATGCTCGCGGGAGCCGCCAGGGTGGCGGTCCTGACCCACACGCGCCCCGACGGGGATGCCGTGGGCAGCAGCCTTGCAGCCGCGGCGTTCGCAAGGGTCATGAACCCAGCCGCCTCCGTGCAGGTGGTCTATGATACCGAAATCCCTGATTACCTGCGCTTCCTGACCGACGGGTCCGGCTGCGTGACCGCCGTCCAGGACAGGGCTGCGGCTGAAGAAGTGACAGCTGATGCCGACCTTCTTTTCCTGACCGACCTTTCCGGCCTCGACAGGCTGGGATCGCTGGAGGACGCCGCGCGCCGCTCGAAAGCACCGCGCATCCTTGTGGACCACCATCTGAACCCGAAAAGGGAGGAGTTCGACTGCGTTTTCAGCGAGACCGGAATATCCTCCGCCAGCGAACTTTTCTACTGGCTGCTGAAGGCCGTGCCTCAGTTGCGCGGGAGTCTCGGCACCCTTCCCCGGGAGGCCCTGACCGCCCTTTTCACCGGCATGACCACGGACACGAACAACTTTGCCAATTCGGTTTTCCCGTCCACGCTTGCCATGGCCTCGGAACTGCTGGAAGCCGGGGTGGACAGGGAATTCATCCTCGACCGGCTTTACCACTCATACCGCGAGAACAGGGTCCGCGCCTTCGCATCCCTTCTCGGTTCCGGCATGGTCATACGTCCGGAAGGCTACGCCTACATGATCCTCCGGGCGGCGGAGAAGGCCGGATTCGGCCTGAGGGACGGGGAACTCGAAGGACTGGTAAACATCCCTCTCTCGATGGCGAAAGTCCGCATGAGCATACTGCTCCAGGAAGACGAAGGGTTCTTCCGCGTGTCCATCCGGTCGAAACGTGGAGTCTCTGCCAACGAGCTGGCTTCGAAGGCCTTCCATGGCGGAGGCCATGAACAGGCGGCCGGGGGAAGGCTGTTTTTCCCTGCCGACATCGGCAGTCCGGAAGACGCGGCCCGTTACATCGAGGCGTGCGCCCCGTCGGTTCTGGGCACGATTCCTGCAAAGAAAATGGAGAAATGAAAAAGATCAGTATGATATTCGCCGCCCTCGCGGCTGCGCTGCTTGCGGCTTCCTGCGCCCAGGACGGGTCCGTCGGGAAGAATGAAGCCGCGGAACGGTCGCTGAACGCGTGGGTGACCCGCCAGAAGACCCTGCATCCGGAGTACAAGTGGGAGCAGACCCCCCTCGGATCATGGATACTCGAGGAAACTGCCGGAACGGGCGCGCAGACGGGCGACCCCGATGACTTTCCGTACATCCGTTACGACATCACCACCTACGACCTCAAAGGCAACATCACTTCGACGACGTCCGAGGCCCTTTCTCGCAAGCTCAACCAGTACAGCAGTACGAAGTTCTACGGCCCGTCGATCACTTACCGCGCGGGGGACAACCTCTACGCCGGTGTCGAGGAACTGGTCTCGCGGATGAAGGTCGGAGGCTCGATGAAGGCCCTGATTCCCGGCTGGCTTCTGACGCTCAAGCGCTACTCATCCGCCGAAGGCTACAAGGACAACATCACCGGAACGGATGCTATCTATGAGTTCCGCATCGTAGATTCCATCAGCGACATAGCCGCCTGGGAGATAGATTCCCTCGGGCGCTATATCTCGGCGGAAACGGCCCTCGACCCGGTGAAGGACTCCCTGAAATACGGTTTCTATTACATCCGGACCGGAGCCCCCTCCACGGAGGAGACCCTGCCTTCGGACACCACGGTTTACCTGAACTACACCGGGCGCCTTCTGAACGGGAAGGTGTTCGACACCACGATAGCCGACACGGCGAAGGTGCACGGGATCTACTCGGCCTCGAAGACCTACGCCCCGGTGCTCATCAACATGGCTGCGGAGTACACGGACATAACGATGGGCTCGTCCAAATCTTCCGTAAAGCCGGGCTTCTCCTACGCGGTGTCCCTGATGAAGCCGTACGAGAAGGGCACGGCCATCTTCTGGTCCGGCCTCGGGTATGAAGGGACGGGTGTCAGCAACTCGATCCCCGCATGGTCCCCGCTCATCTTCGAACTTGAACTGACAGGCAAGAAATAATGGCGGCTGCGGGTGGCGCACCCCTCGAACTGGGGACGAAGAAGATCAGCACGCTGCTGAAAGAGTATGCGGTCCCGAGCATCATAGCCTCGACGGCGTCTTCCCTCTACAACATGGTGGACAGCATCTTCATCGGACATATCCCCGGTGAAGGTCCCATGGCCATCTCCGGCCTCGCGGTGACATTCCCGCTGATGAACCTTTCCGCCGCCCTCGGCACCCTCGTGGGCGTAGGCGCGGCGACGATGGTCTCCGTGTACCTCGGCCAGAAAAACTACGGCGCGGCGAACAAGGTTCTGGCCAACGTCCTGTCCCTGAACACTATAATCGGGGCCGTCTTTACGGTCCTGACCCTGTGCTTCCTCGACCCGATACTGCTATTCTTCGGGGCAAGCGCGAACACCCTTCCCTTCGCCAGGGAGTACATGACGGTGATCCTGCTCGGCAACATCGTCACGCATCTGTATTTCGGGCTGAACGCCCTTATCCGGGCCTCCGGCAATCCGAAGACGGCTATGGGGCTGACGATATTCACGGTGACGGCCAATGCCATACTGGACCCTGTTTTCATCTACGGGCTCGGCATGGGCATACAGGGCGCTGCCGTAGCGACGGTGATATGCCAGACCCTGGCCCTCGGATACACGATGTGGTTCTTCCTCAGGAAAGACAATTTCATCCATTTCCCCAAGGGGGTCTTCGCCCTTGACTGGAGGATTGCCCGCGATTCCATGGCCATAGGGCTGGGACCCTTCCTCATGAACGCGATGTCCTGCATCGTGACCCTGTTCATCAACCAGCAGCTGCGCCACTACGGCGGTGACCTTGCGATAGGGGCCTATGGCATCGTCAACAGGATCACTTTCCTGTTCATAATGATAGTGATGGGCTTCAACCACGGGATGCAGCCGATCGCCGGATACAACTACGGGGCCCGGCAGTACAAGAGGGTGCGGGAAGTGTTCAGCCTGACGGTCAAGTGGGCCGTGCTCGTGACCACGGCGGGATTCCTCGTGTCGGAACTGCTACCGGGGCCGGCCGTATCGGCCTTCACCTCCGACCCGGAACTCAAGCGCCTTTCGGTCCACGGGCTCAGGGTCATGAATTCCGCCTTCGCACTTGTCGGCTTCGGCATGGTGACCGGAAACTTCTTTCAGTGCCTGGGCATGGTCAGGACCAGCATTTTCCTGTCCTTGAGCAGGCAGCTCATCTTTCTCGTGCCCCTCGTCTATTTCCTGCCCCTCTTCCTGAAGGAGACCGGCGTGTGGCTCAGTTTCCCTGTTTCGGACCTTCTCAGCATAGTTGTTTCGGCCATAGTGCTGGCCCGGCTTTTCAAGAAATTCAAACGCATCGAGGCGGGGGAGGACCCTTCCATCCTCGGCTCCAATATCCATTGAGTTATGGACGGCAAGACTATAATCAACGTAGGACGGCAGTTCGCCGCGCGCGGCAAGGACATAGCCGCGGAAATCGGGCGCATCCTGGATATTCCTGTCTATGACGGCGAACTCCTGACCCGTGCCGCCGCGGCCAGCGGCCTCAGCCCGGAGCTTTTCAAGAACTGCGACGAGAACAGGCGCGTGCTGAACCTCGGCAGCATCTTCGGAATGGACCGTTTCACCACGAGTCTCGGAACGGGACTCAATGACGCGGAGATTTTCCGAATCCAGAGCGACGTCATAAGGGACATAGCATCCAAGGGTTCGGCCGTCTTCGTGGGCAGGGCCGCCGACTACATCCTCCGCGACGAGCGCTGCCTGAACGTCTTCGTGACCGCTCCTGTCGAGGCCAGGGCCGAACGCATAGCCCGCAAGGCCGGCATCAGCAAGGAAGAAGCAGTCAAACTGGCCATACGCAGGGACAAGGCTCGCCAGTCCTTTTATAATTATTATACCTTCAAGGATTGGGGCGTGGCTTCCAATTACCACCTCTGCGTGGACTCTTCGATCCTTGGCATCGAGGGCAGCGCGCAGTTCATCATCGACTTCGGCAGGAGGGCCGGCCTGATAGGATGAGAGCCCTGCGCCTGACAGTCCTCCTGCTCCTTGTGCCCGCGCTGCTTTCCTGCGGGCGGCATTTGGAAAAACGCCGCCCGGCGGACCTGAACAAGGTACTTACCAACGAGCTTTCGGACACGTCCTCCCTCCATCCGATGGATAAGGACATCCGAATCTTCATGCAGCGCTGGAACATCAAGGGCCTGTCCCTTGCCGTGATGCGCCGGGATTCCCTCCTCTACGCCAAGGGCTACGGCTGGGCGGACGAAGAAAAGAAGGTTGAAATGGCCCCGGGGACGCTCCTGCGCCTTGCTTCCGTGTCCAAGCTCATAACGGCCGTAGGTGTGATGACGCTGGTCGAAAACGGGAGCCTGAGCCTTGACGGAAAGGTGTTCGGCCCCGACGGGATCCTGAACGACGAAGTCTTCACCAAGGCCATAAAAGACAAGAAATACTACAGGATAACCGTCGAGAACCTGCTCAGGCACGAGGCCGGTTTCTCAGTGCGGGGAGGGGATCCGATGTTTTCGACCCGCGAAGTGATGAGCCGCTTTTCGCTTGCCGCTCCTCCCGACCACGAGACCCTTGTCAGATGTCTTCTGCAGCGGCCCCTGCGCCATGTACCCGGGACGACGCAGGAGTACTCGAACCTTGGTTACCTGTTGCTTTCCATGATCATAGAGAAAGTGACGGGGGTGGAGTACGAGGAATGGATGCAGAAGAATGTCCTGAAAAAGGCCGGCTGCAAGGACTTCCACATCGCGCAGAATTATTACGCCAAGCGATTCAAGGGGGAGTCCCGCTACTATGTCCAGCCAAATGACGAGCCGGTGCCCGAGTTCAACGGGAGCGGGAAGGATGTGGTCCGCTGCTACGGCGGCAACGACATACGCGCCCTCTCCGGGGCAGGGGCCTGGGTGGCGTCGGTGCCCGAGCTGGCCCGCTTCGTTGCCTCGATCGACGGCCGGCCCGGAGTCCCGGACATCCTTTCCAAGGGCAGCGTCGAGGAGATGACCCGTTACTACGACGAAGCCACATATGCCCTTGGGTGGAACGAGACCCGCCCTGACAAGGGCTGGACGCGGACCGGGACTTTCTCCGGGACCAGCGCCCTCATCTGGAACTTCCCGGACGGCGAATGCTGGCTGCTCGTCACGAACACGAGCACATGGAAGGGCCCCCGGTTCGCCAGGAACACGAAGGCCCTCTTCCAGAATCTGCGCCAGAAATACTCCCGGAAGCTTCCCGCGCGGGATTTCTTCTGGGAATGACGCGGTCTCAGATTTCGTATTTCACTCCGTTCACGCTGACAAAGCCCTTGCCGATCTTGATCTTCGGGGCGCGCGTGCCAGGTTTCTGCGGGACGAGCACCGAGGTCACGTTGAGCGAGGGCGCGTCGCAACTCCACTGGAGGCCGACGGCGCTGCCTTTCTTGCCCTCGAACTTTCCGCCCGGATCGTAATCGCGGCCGCCAAGGCCATGGATGAAGGCGTCACGGTATTCGAGCGAAAGTTTGCTTGAACCCTGCACTGCGATGTACAGGTCGGCTCCGGGGCGTTTGACGGTGATGTTGCCGCCCTTGCCGTCGATGACTGTCTTGAAATCGTGGTTGAAGATGAAGAAACGGTGGTCGAAGCGGTGGACGGCTCCGTCCTCGGGAACCAGTTCGTCCGTCACGATGAAGAATTTTCCTTCAGGGATGTAGCGGATGGTCCTCAGGGCCGTCTTCATCGGTGTGGCATAAGCGTCTTTCGCCTCATTGGCGAGGACCATGCCGCCGTCCGGCAGGATTTCCTTGCGGGTGACCTTCGCGTCGGGATAGCCGAAGCATCCCAATTTCTTGAAATAGCTGTAGGAGAAGAGCTGGTCCTTCCCGTCGACGGTTATGACATTGGCCCTCCATGTCCTCTGATCGTGGGCTTCGCGGAGGGGACTTCTGTATGAGGCCGAGGCCGCGTTGCAGATGAGATACTCGCCGAAGGCGCCGAGATTCAGGGAGTTGACCTCCGGACGGGCGTGGTTGTACATCTTCGTCGCGTGGTCGCCGTTGCGGGTCTTGAGGCCGAGCACGACGTCGTCGTCGCCCCAGCCGCTGCGCATGTAGGAGTCTCCGCTCTCGTAGACGGTAAGCAGGGGAATGCCGGCCTCTCCGGGGCTTGTGGCCTCAAGTCCGGACGCTCCCAGTTTGTGCTGGAGGAGCGCTACCTTGTAATTGCGCTTCTGCTTGTAAGTGTCCAGTATCCAGGCTGCAACGCCGTCCCTGCACACCAGGGCCGAAAGCCAGGTCGGAAGGTCTATGTCGCCCTTCATCTGGGCAGCGCAGGGGTTGTCTCCCCAGGTGATCCGTATCGGGCTCGGGTAGCCTGCGGGACCGTGGCCGAAGAGCATCCCGGCGACCCTCCAGTGCATGGTCTTCGCTATCGGGGTGCCGGCAAAGGCGCTGCGTATCTGCTCCGGAGTCATGATCAGCGCCGTCGAGAAAATCTGGCCCGCGGGATAAGCGTAGTAGTTGTATCCTTCGAAGTCGGATCCGTCCGGGAGTATGCACTCGTCAATGTACATCTTCAGCTGGCGCAGTCCTTCGTCCCATGCCGCCTCATCGTGGAAATATTTGGCCGCGTACATGGCTCCTATGCCGATGACGGCCGTGAAGTTGCCGACGGTGCGGTCCTTGTGCGCCTCCAGCCAGTTCATCGCGGAACCGAGTCCCTTCTCGCGCCATGCCGTTTCGACGGCGGTGATTTCTTCCTGCGACATGTTCCTGCGCACGGCTTCGATCGCCGTGCCGAAAGCCTGGTTGATGTAGGAAGTCTCTATGCAGCCCTGGGGCTTTTTGGGGTCCATCTTGCGCAGCTCGGCGTGGATCCAAAAATCCACCGGGAGGGACGCGGCCTTCGCGAGGTGTCCCCTGATGAAGTCTGAGACGAGCTCGTTGCCGGTGAAGATATAAAGGATCCCCAGGGGCTTCAGGTTGGCCATGGAATAGACGTATCTTTTCTTGATAAGTTGTTCCATGTCCCAGGTGGGGATGCACTTCATGGCCTTTTCCTGCAGGATGGCCCATTCTGCCTGACCCTCCGGATCGTCCTTGTAGTAATTGTAAAGTACCCGCAGCGCGGAAGCGTCCGCCTCTGGGATGCCGTCGGGGTAGAAGCCCAGGTAGCGGTCGGTCAGCTGGAGGTCGTCCAGGGTGATGTCCAACGGCTTGTCCGGCTTGGGAATGGAGTAGTCGTCATAGATGGGATAACCGTATTTCCCCATCCTCTGCGGCTTGTCCTGTGCCTGGAGGCAGAGCCCGGCGCCCAGCGCCAGGACTGTCATGAGAAGTCTTTTGCAGTGTATCATGGTTATCAGTTCAGAGTCCCTTTGCTTTCCCTTCATCCCAGACGGCGTCCATCTCGGCGAGGGTCATATCCTTGAGGCTGAGTCCTTTGCGGAGAGTCTGTTCCTCGAGGTATCCGAAGCGCCTGCGGAACTTGGAGCAGGCTGCGTTCAGGGCCGCCTCGGGGTCCACGCCGTGGAGACGGGCGGCATTGATCACGGCGAACATCAGGTCGCCGAATTCTTCGTTCATGTGGGCGGCGTCCCCTTCGGCGGATGCTTCGCGGGCCTCCTCCGTCTCTTCTTCGACCTTGGGCCAGACATCTTCCGGCTTTTCCCAGTCGAATCCGCAGCCCCGGGCCTTCTCCTGCATGGAAAGGGCCTTCAGGATGGCCGGCATGGAGTCCGGGATGCCGGAGAGCACTGTCTTGTTGCCGTCTTTTTCCTTCGCCTTGACGAGCTCCCAGGTGTCGGCGATCTCCTTTGCGGACGGGGCCTGCCCTTCGGGGACGAGGCTGCCGTCGGGCCTGAAGACGTGCGGATGCCGGAAGACCATCTTGTCACAGACCTTGTTTATGGCGTCCGCGATGTCCCAGTCGCCTTTTTCCTGCGCTATGCGCGCATAGAAGACCATGTGGTAGAGCAGGTCGCCGATTTCTTTCGCCGTGCCCTGCCTGTCTCCCTTCATGATGGCGTCGCTGAGCTCATAGACCTCTTCCTCCGTCATCGGACGTATGGATTCGCTGGTCTGCTCCGCATTCCACGGGCAGCGCTCGCGCAAGGCGTCCATCGTGTCGAGAAGGCGTCCGAAGGCCTCCAGTTTTTCTTCGCGGCTGTGCATCAGACGGAGAAATTGTGCCAGTGCGGGCCGAAGCGCTCGAAGGCCTGGCGGTCCAGCATCTCGCGGTCGTCGGGATGGGCTATGGAGATAAGCAGTTTCGCCCTTTCCTGCAGGGAGCGGCCGTAGAGATCGACGGCGCCGTATTCGGTGACGATCCAGTGGGCATCCGCCCTCGGGGTCACTATCCCGCCGCCGGGGTTGATCTCGGCAACTATCTTGTTCTTGCCCTTGTTGGTGCGGGAGGCGAAGGCCGTGATGCTCTTGCCGCCCTCGGACATCGTGGCCCCGCGCACGAATTCGAGCTGGCCGCCCGTGCCGGAGAAGATGCGGGTGCCGATCGAGTCGGCGCTGATCTGGCCGGTAAGGTCAACTTCGGTCGCGGAGTTGATGGCCTTCATGTGGGGGTTCTGTGCGATGACCCAGGGGTCGTTCGTGTAACGTATGTCCTTCATGAGGACTGCCGGATTGTCGTCGATGAAGTTGTAGACGTCGTCCGAACCGAGCAGGAACGAGGCGACGACCTTGCCGGTGTCGATTTTCTTGCATGCTCCGTCGATGACTCCGGCCTTGATGAGGCGCAGCAGTCCGTCGGCGAACATCTCGGTGTGCAGGCCGAGGTGCTTGTGGTGCCCGAGTTGTGCTGCCAGGGCGTTCGGAAGGGCCCCGATGCCCATCTGGACGCAGTCTCCGTCCTCGACGAGGGCCGCGCAGTTCTTGCCTATCAGCACTTCTGTCGGAGTGGGTTCGGCGAAGGCGGCCGTCACCAGCGGAGTGTCGTCTTCGACCAGGTAATCGAAACGGTCCAGGGAGACGAGGTCGCCGTGCGCGTAAGGGACATGGGGGTTCACGACTCCGATCACGAGTTTCGCGCTTTCGACCGCGGCCACGGAGCAGTCCACCGAGGTCCCGAGGCTGACCATCCCGTTCTTGTCGGGGCGGGAAACGTTGACCAGGGCCGCCCCCAGGGGAATCACGCCGCTGCGGTACAGTTTCTGGCTCTCCCCGAGGTGAACGGGCAGGTAGTCGGCATATCCGGCGTTGACGTTCCCCCGGACATTCGGGCCCACGAAGAAGCCCTGCTCGAAGAAGATGCCTTCGTATGCCGGGTCGCTGTAAGGGGCCGGTCCTTCGGTGTGGAAATGGTGGAAATGCAGGTCGCAGATGTCGCCGGCGTCTGCGCGGCGGCACAGGGCCTGGATAAGGATGTGGGGGACGCTGGCCACGCTGCTCAGGTGCACATGGCAGTGGGAGGGAATGTGGCTTACGGCTTCATCCGCACTCACGAAACGGAGTTCTTTCATTTATTTATAACTTTGCAGGGCAAATATACTATTATTTCTAAAAAAATGTGGACAGAAAGGACTGAAATGCTGCTCGGGGAAGACGGGCTCGGAAGGCTGAAAGCCGCGAAGGTGCTGGTGGCCGGAGCCGGAGGGGTCGGTGCCGCCGCGGCGGAGATGCTCGTCCGCGCCGGGGTCGGGAACCTTGCCGTGGTGGATAACGACACGGTGGGGGAGACCAACCTGAACCGCCAGCTGATAGCCCTGCGCTCCACAGTCGGCCGACCCAAGTGCGAAGTCATCGGGGAGAGGCTCATGGACATAAATCCGGAGCTGCGCCTTATCCGTGTGCAGGAGTACCTTACTGAGGACAATATCCCGCAGATCTTCGCCTCGCTGCCCTGGAAGCCCGATTTCGTCGTGGATGCGATAGACACGCTGAGCCCGAAGATCGCCCTGATACAACATTGCCTTTCGGGTGGCCTGCCCCTTGTCAGCGCGATGGGGGCCGGGGCGAAGACCGATGCCACGAGGGTACGTCTTGCGGACATCTCGAAGACCCGGGTCTGCCCCCTTGCGCACATGCTCCGCAAGCGCCTGCACAAGCTTGGAATCCGTGAGGGCTTCCTTGCCGTCTTTTCCGAGGAGGAACCCCTCCGGGAGTCCGTGACCCTCGAGGAGAGCCGCAACAAGAAGTCCCAGGTCGGCACGGTCTCGTACATGCCGGCCGTGTTCGGCTGCGTCTGCGCACAGGCGGTCATCTGCGGAATTGTCAAATCCCCGGAAAAGTAGTATCTTTGCAGGTTATATAAAACAGAAGAGAATGCCCTCATATACCGTCAAGGAAGTCAGGACGAGGAAGGATCTGAAGAAGTTCATTTCTTTCCCGGACGAGTTGTACCGCGACTGCCCGCAGTATGTCCCGGCCCTGCACGCGGACCAGGTGAACTCCCTGACAAAGGTGTCAACGGTCTCATATTGCAACCACAAGATGTGGATGGTCATGGACGGGGACAAGGTCGTCGGACGCATCTGCGGCATCGTGAATCCCCGTTACAACGCCCGCTACGGGCTTAAGCGCGCGCGTTTCGGATGGTTCGACACCATCGACGACATGGAGGTGGCCCGACTCCTCATCTCGACGGCGGAAAGCTGGGCCAAGGCGCAGGGCATGACCGAGATCCACGGTCCGCTCTACTACAACACGCTCGGAAAGCAGGGCATGCTGATAGAGGGCTTCGAGAACATACCTCCCTTCAACTGCATCTACAACTATCCCTATTACAGCAAGCTCGTCGAGCAGCTCGGTTTCGTCAAGGAGTGCGACTGGGTCCAGTACGACGTCAAGGCGAACCAGCCCGCTCCCGAGAAGGCCAGAAGGGTCAGCGATATAGTCATGCAGCGGTACAACCTGCATTTCGGCAGCCTCGACAAGTTGAAGAAGGACAAGGCCAAGGTCCGCGAATTCTTCAAGGTCTACAACGACAGCTTCGCGGAGGCCGTGTACAATTTCATTCCCTTCACCCCGGAAGAGATCGAGGAGGAAGCGCGTACGAGCATCCCCTTCATCTCCGACAAGGCCAGTTGCATCCTCTTCGACGAGAACGACAACATAGTCGCCTTCGGCATCTCCTTCCCGACGATCTCGAAGGCCCTCCAGAAGGCCAAAGGGAACTTGTTCCCCTTCGGCTGGATACATTTCCTCCGCGCAATGCGGGATTATACGACGACTGACCTGATGATCAACGGCGCCGTCCCCGAATGGCAGAACAAGGGCGTCTCGGCGGTCTATTACAAGAAGATGACCGAGAAAGCCGCCGCAATCGGCAACAGCCACGCGATCACCAACCCCCAGATTGAAACCAACAGCGCGGTCAACATCTGGCGCAGCTATGAGCACAAGGAGTTCATGCGCCGCCGCTGCTACATAAAGAAAATAGACTGAGCCCATGGCAGAGAACAATACACTCCTCGAAAAGGTCCTTTCGCTCCAGGACAAATACGCGCAGCTGCAGGAGCAGCTCGCTTCGCCCGACGTGGTGTCGGACATGAAGAAATTCGTCCAGCTGAACAAGGACTACAAGGAGCTCGAGCCCATCATCAAGGCCGGGCTCCAGTACAAGCGCATGCTTGACGACATAGCCTCCGCGAAGGATATCCTCGTCAACGAGAAGGATGAGGAACTCCGCGAAATGGCCCGCGCCGAGATAGCCGAGATCGAGCCCCAGCTGCCGGCCAAGGAGCAGGAAATCAAGCTCCTGCTCATCCCTGCCGACCCTGACGATTCCAAGAATGCCATGGTCGAGATCCGCGGCGGCACCGGCGGCGACGAGGCTGCCATTTTCGCGGGCGACCTCTTCCGCATGTACAGCAAGTTCGCGGAAAAGAGGGGCTGGAAGCTCGAGGTCACGGACCAGGCTCCCGGCACTTCCGGCGGTTTCAAGCAGATAGTTTTCAAGCTGTCCGGCTCCGACGGCGTGTACGGCGTGATGAAGTATGAAGACGGCGTGCATCGCGTCCAGAGGGTGCCCCAGACCGAGGCCCAGGGCCGTATCCAGACCTCGGCCGCGTCGGTAGCCGTGTTCCCCGAGGCCGGGGAATTCGACGTGGACCTCGACTGGAACGACATACGCCTCGACCTCTTCTGCTCGTCCGGTCCGGGCGGCCAGGGAGTCAACACGACCTATTCCGCCGTGCGCCTTACCCACATTCCTTCCGGGATCGTGGTCCAGTGCCAGGAAGAGCGTTCGCAGCTCAAGAACAAGGACCGCGCGTTCGAAGAGCTCCGCACCCGTCTCTACAACCTCGAGCACCAGAAGTACCTCGACGGCATCGCCGCAAAGCGCAAGACCATGGTCTCGACCGGCGACCGCTCCGCCAAGATCCGCACCTACAACTATCCCCAGGGCCGCGTCACCGACCACCGCACCGGCTGGAGCATGTACAACCTGCCCGTTTTCATGGACGGGGACATCCAGGAGTGCATCGACCAGCTGCAGGTCGCCGAGAACGCCGAACGCCTGAAGGAAGCCGGGGAATGATGCGTTTTCCGGGTCTTGTCGCAGCCTTGCTCCTTTCCGCGTTCCCTCTCATGGGACAGGTGCAGGAGGGCGACAGCGACATAGACGAGATCTACCTCGACGCACGGGCCATCTTCCATCAGGAAGTCCGTGGCGGCCAGTACGGTACGCATTTCCAGGGGGATCATTTCAACCTCAATGTCAGGGGGCGCATCTCCCCTTCGGTGTCCTTCCGCGTCAGGCAGCGCCTGAACAAGGAGATAGACATCCAGAATCCCTTCAAGGCCACCGACTTCCTCTGGGTGAAGTGGCAGGCTTCGCAGAAATGGTCATTCTCCTTCGGCAAGCAGGCCATACTCGTCGGCGGATACGAATTCGACGCGGTTCCCATCGACGTCTATTATTACAGCGCATTCTGCACCAACCTTCCCCAGTGCTATGCCTTCGGGGCCAGCGCCCATTATTCCCCGGCGGAGGACCAGGTCCTGACCCTCCAGTTCGTTCCGTCTCCGGTCTCGCCCGGCCTGCAGAACGTCTATTCCTATAACCTCCACTGGGCCGGAAAGATAGCTCCATGGTGGCAGACCCTCTGGAGCGTGAACCTTATTGAGGACGAGTACCACCGGATGCTGAATTACATAGCCCTGGGCAACCGTTTCCCCCTCGGAGCGCTGGTGCTGGACCTTGACCTCATGAACCGGGCATCCTTCAGGCAGCCCCGTTTCCTGTCCGACTGGACCGTCATCACCAAGGCCATCTGGACGATAGGCAACTGGAACCTCTGCACCAAGGTCGGTTACGAGTATAACGACGCAGCCAACGTGGACGACCTGGGACGCTCCTACGACACCTGCCTTCCCGCAGGCAACGACTACTTTTACGGCGGGGCCGGCGTGGAATGGTTTCCCCTTGGAAACGAACGCCTGCGCCTTCATGCCGTCTGGTTCCGCGACAACCATGACCACGTGGACAACTTCGATGTCGGCATCACCTGGCGCATGAACCTCTGGCGCCGCTGACCTCTGGAGGCCACCTGAGGGGCCCTTCCCGTGGCCCCTCGGCGTCGTGTTCTTCCGTGCACCCTTCCGGCCCTTCGGCGCGTGGCAGCTAAACTACTATCTGTCAGCTGATAGGCTATATACGCTTCCATCGAAATTGAGGGAAGCGTAGGGGCTCTTCTTATTGATTCGCAGTTACTTGACTGCCACGGCAAAAACCTTGGCAGCAACTTATTTCCGGTGCCGGGTACGGGGCGCGACGACGGCAACGAACCTCAAAAAGAGAAAAAAGCATAAAAAACAAGTAAATCTGCATGTGGTTTTTTATAGTCGCTTCCAAATCTGGCAAACTTTCCTCATGTTTGCAGGAAAGTGCTTGAGTATGGGGAAGAGAGAGTACAGAAGTTTTCAGGATGGTCAGGCTCATCACGTTTATATCCGTGGGAAAAAGGGAGCGGTCATCTTCTATTCCATCGAGGATTGCATATTGTTTTTCACCATGTATATGACCATGGCCCGGCGATATGGAATAAGGACTTGCGCCTTCTGCATAATGCCGAATCATGTCCATTCGGTTGAAGTGGCGAAAAACAATGAAGAGTTTTCCAACTTCCATCGTCACTTTGAATCCATGTTTGCGACGGAATACAATACCGGCCACGGGAGGAGAGGACAACTGTTCGACCGGGACTTCGGTTATGCCCCGAAAATCGTAGGCAAGAAGGTCCGTGACACTCTTGCGTATGTTGCGAACAATCCGGTAGTTGGCAGGTTATCGAAAGACGTCCTGGGGTACAGATGGAATATGCTGGCATACTGTCAGGACAATTATCCGTTCTCGTCCCCGGTCAGGCTCGCGTCGGCATCTAGGGCGCTCAGACGCGCCGTCAAACGTGTGGACTTCTTGTTCAGGAACGGACAGTACCTGGACTACGGGATTCAACGCTCCCTGTTCATGAAACTGTCCAGGACCGAGAAAAACCAGATGGTGGATTATATCCTTTGCAAGTACAACATGCTGGACTACTCCCTCCTTGAGCGGAATTACGGCACGTTTGAAAATGCAATAGCGGTATTCGATTCTTCTTCGGGAAGTGAACATGACATTCCCGAGGATTGGGGTGATTACTCGCAGTACCCGAGGATGATCGGTATAATGGCATCGTCCGGGGAAGATATGAGTACATGCAATTATGAGAACAGGTCGCCGGAGGAACTCGGCCGTCTGGTAAGGATGTTTTCAAATAAAGGCCATTCTTCCCGAGCGATTGAAAAATTCCTCCACCTGGACCGTGGCAGCTATGTCCCTGGAAGTCAGTAGAAAGGGTATGTGCGCTTCATGCGATTTCGCGTGAAGCGTAGAGGTCTAGTATCCTTGCAGCCAGTAAGTTAGGTGCCACGGTCCGAGCTGGCACTACGGCCTCCACGGGCCTCCCGTGCACCACAGGCCACTACGTCCATCGTGGCCACCCCGGCCGCCACGGCCGTTCGGGAAATCTGAATCTTTCTATCCAATATCGGAAATAAACTTTATCTTTGCGTCCGCAAATAAACAAAGGATATGGAACGCAAACTCAACACCATCGGGGTCCTTACGTCGGGAGGAGATGCTCCCGGGATGAATGCGGCGATCCGCGCCGTCACACGTTCGGCCCGCTTTCATGACATCAATGTGATCGGAATCATGCGCGGCTACGAGGGGCTCATCAACAATGAGTTTGTCAAGTTCACCTCGTCGTCGGTCTCCAACACCATCCAGAGGGGCGGGACTATCCTGAAGACGGCCCGCTCACAGGCTTTCATGACTGCGGACGGACGCAAGAAGGCCTATGAGAACATGGTCGAAGAGGGGATCGATGCCCTCGTGGTCATCGGTGGCAACGGCACCCTGACAGGCGCCCAGCTTTTCGCTCGCGAGTATGACATACCCATCATCGGCCTTCCCGGAACCATAGACAACGATCTCTACGGGACGGACTCCACGATAGGTTACGACAGTGCGCTGAACACCATAGTCGAGTGCGTGGACAAGATCCGGGATACCGCCAACTCCCACGACCGCATCTTCTTCATCGAGGTCATGGGGCGGGATGCCGGGTTCCTTGCGCAGAACAGCGCCATCGCTTCCGGCGCCGAGGCTGCCATCATACCCGAAGGGAAAACGGACGTCGACCAGCTCGCCGAGTTCATCGAGAGGGGAAAGCGCAAGAGCAAGAACAGCGCCATCGTCCTTGTGAGCGAATCCCATAAGGACGGGGTCGGAGGCGCTTTCTACTACGCAGAGAGGATCAAGCGTGAGTTCCCGCAGTTCGACGCCAGGGTCACGATCCTGGGCCATCTGCAGAGGGGAGGGACGCCTTCGGCGTATGACCGTATCCTTGCCTCGAGGATGGGGTATGCGGCAATCGAAGCGCTGCTCGAAGGGCAGCGCAACATAATGATAGGTATCAAGAACGACGAGATAGTCTACGTCCCCATCACCCGCGCCGTCAAGACCGACAAACCAATCAAGGAAGAACTGATAGCCGTCCTTAACGTCCTGTCGATGTAGTCCGGCAGCGAGCCTGCCGCCTGATGGGTCAGACCTTGCGGAAGGCGATGCAGGCGTTGTGGCCGCCGAAGCCGAAGGAGTCGGAAAGGCCGAGGGTTAAGTCGGCCTTGACCGCCTTGTTCGGGGTGTAGTCGAGGTCGCACTCGGGATCCGGAGCATCGAGGTTGATGGTCGGAGGGACTATGCCTTCCTGCAGCGCCAGGACGGTAGCGATGGCTTCCGCGGCGCCGGTGGCTCCGAACATGTGGCCGTGCATGGATTTCGTGGAGCTGATGTGGCACTTGTAGGCGAAATCTCCGAAAGCCAACTTGTACGCCAGGGTCTCCGTGAGGTCGTTGAGGTGCGTTCCCGTGCCGTGCGCGTTGATGTAGACCTCGTCGGACGCCTCGTCGAATCCGGCCTGCCCGAGGGCAAGGCGTATGCATCCGGCCTGCGTGGTGCCGTCCGGACGGGGCGCTGTCGAGTGGTATGCGTCGCAGGTGCTGCCGTAGCCGACCACCTCCGCGTAGATGTGCGCTCCGCGCGCGAGGGCGTGTTCATATTCTTCAAGCACGAGGATGGCGCTGCCGTCGGCCATGACGAAGCCGCCCCTGTTGGCGTTGAAGGGGAGGGAAGCGTACTTCGGATCCTCGGCGCGGCTCAGGGCCTTCGCGTTGGCAAACCCCGCTATGCCTATGGGCATGACGCAGTGGTCGGAGCCGCCGGCGATGATGGCGTCGGCGTAGCCGTGGCGTATCGCGAGGAAGGCTTCGCCCAGCGAGTGCGTAGAAGTTGCGCATGCCGTGACGATGTCGATGCAGGAGCCCTGGGCGCCATATTTGATGGCAATCTGGGCGCCGGCCATGTCGGAAATCATCGTTGGTACGAAGGTCGGGGAAATCCACTGTCCGGAAGGATCCTCGATCATCTTGCCGACCTCGCGGAAGATGGTCGTGAAGCCGCCGATGCCGCTGCCGACATAGACGCCCAGCCTGTCCGGAGCTACGTTCTCGCCGGAGACCAGTCCGCTGTCGGCCATTGCCTGGGAAGCGGAAGCCATCGCGAAGAGGGTGAAGGGATCCTGTTTGCGTATGAAGGGTTTGTCCATCCCGAAATCCTCGGGATTGAAGTTCTTGACGGTGCCGGCAATCTTGACGGCGAGTCCGTCGGTGGGGAACTCCGTTATATAGTCAATTCCGCAGACGCCGTCCTTGAGGTTGTTCCAGAAAGTGTTGACGTCATTGCCTATGCAGGAGAGGACTCCAAGGCCTGTTACTGCTACTCTTTTTTCCATTTCGTTGATATTACGCCACAAAGATAGTCATTTATTCCGAACCTGCCTCAGCGGCGGCGTTTGGCGCTGCGGAGACGGCTGGCGCTGCGTACGAGCATCTCGTCCGCGAGGATGGCGCGTGCGGCGAGGAAATCGAAGATCGCGGCCACTACGGGGAACACCGCGGGAACCCGGAAGACCACCGTCGGATCAGCCGTGAAGAAATCCACGGCCAGCCAGGCCTGCAGGGCAAGGGTTATGAGCGCGGCCAGCACGGCCGTCCTCCTCTGGAACACGATGTGCTTCCACGTCGTCAGGGCCAGGATGTCGAGGATGCCTGCCACGATTATAAGTATGAGATAAGGGATATAGACCGTGAAACGGATGATGCGGTCTTCCGCTCCTTCCGCTCCCGGGATCACTGCCTTTGCGATGAAAAGCATCGCTGCGATGAGCGCCGTCGCTATCGCAAGATACAGGGTCTGGACTCTCTGCCACATATAAAACTTTCATTTGGTCCGGCAAAAATAGGAATTTCCACAATTAAAAACTAACTTTACACCTCCACATACAAACCAGACGACAATGAGAATACCTGAATCAGAACTGATTATCAATGCGGACGGCTCCGCGTTCCATATCCACATCAAGCCCGAGCAGCTGGCGGACATAGTCTTCCTCGTGGGCGATCCGGGCAGGGTTGAGTTCTTCATCCCCTTCCTCTCCTCGGTCGAGTGCCGCGGGGCCTCGCGTGAATTCGCATGGGTCACGGGGACCTACTCCGGCAAGCGCGTGACCGTGCTTTCGACCGGAATAGGCACGGACAACATCGACATCGTCATGACTGAACTGGACGCCCTGGCGAACGTCGATTTCAAGACCCGCGAGGTCAAGGAAGACCACCGCCGCCTGAAGATCCTGAGGATCGGGACCTGCGGCGCCATCCATCCGGACATTCCCCTGGGATCGTTCATCTTCTCGCACATTTCGATAGGCTGCGACGGCCTGCTGAACTGGTATGCCGGCCGCGACAAGGTCGCCATGGCGGACTTCGAGGAAGCCTTCAAGAAGCACTGCAACTGGGACAGGCACCTTCCTGACCCGTACTTCGTCAGGGCGAGCGATAACATCATCAAACGCTTCGAACCCTTCACCGTGAAGGGAATGACCATCTCAGCATCGGGCTTCTACGGCCCTCAGGGCAGGGTGGTGCGCCAGCCTCTAGCCATGCCGGACATGCTTGAGAAATTCGAGACCTTCAACTTCGGCGGGTACAGGATCACCAACTTCGAGATGGAAGGCTCGGCGATAGCCGGCCTGGCCGCCCACCTGGGGCACGACGCCGGTACCGTCTGCTGCGCCATCGCGAACCGCTACCTGCACGACGCCAATACGAGCTACCACGGCAACGTGGCGGACCTCATCAGCCTGGCGCTCATGAAGATGACCGAGTAGGTCAGTTGCCGTACATCGTCTTCAGGGAGAGATTCTTGAAGGGAGGAATGGAAGGGTCTTCGACCATGGCGTCGATGACCCTCTTTTCTTTGTGGACTACGCTCCTGTCGATGAACTGGATCTCCTCGTCGAGGTTGCTGAACATGGAAGACGCGATCTCGTGCGCGGCTCCCTTGAAGCGGTAGAAACTGCAGTTGCAGCCGGCCTTGAGCAGTATGGGGGCGAGGGCCGGGGAACCTGCGAAATGCCTCTTCAGCAGACGTATGTTCCTGTAAGGCACTATCTTGTCGTCGGTGCCGTGGAACAGCAGGGTAGGGGCGCTTCCGCCCGGATATCGTATGGCCCCGCGGTCGGAATAAACGGCCCCGGAGAAGCTCATGACCCCGGCGTAATTGAAGCCCTCCGGCAGGACGGAGGCAAGGGGCCCTCCGCTGCTGATCTCCCACTCGGCCTGAAGCACGGTCATGGCTCCGGCGGACGAGCCGGACGTGACTATCGCCGCAGGGTCGATCCCCAGCCCGGAGGCATTCTCGATGAGGAACACCGTGGCGCTGAAAAGATCCTCCACTGCCATTTCAACGGCCTTGTGGATGGCCTCCAGCATAGCCATGCCCTTGGCCTGGTTGCCCTTCATCCCGAGGCGGTAATCTATCGAAATCACCTTGAAACCTTCTTCCGTGAGCGCCTTGAACCAACTGTCGTAGCTCTCGTGGTCGCGGCTGCCGATTATGAAACCGCCGCCGAAGACGAACAGCACGGCCGGCTTTGACAGGCCGTCGGGATAGGCGGTCTGGGAGCCAGGGGCGGGATCGTAAATGTCCAGGTAAAGCTTCTGCCCGTCCTTCTCGGCATAGATGTATGTTCCGGAAGGCTCGAGGCGTTTCTCCCTTGCCGAACCCGCTGAGGGGAAGATGAGGACGGCGACGAGCGCCGCGGCGAAAAATTTTCTCATAATTTTTATACTTGTGCTGTGCTTTGGTACAAGCGAGGCCTAACTTTGCAACTGTAAACGAAAAAACAAACGGTCATGAAAAACACTGAATACACTCTCGATGCCATTCTCGGAACGATTTCTTCCGCATGCCCCGTCGACGCCCTCATCGACCTCGTGGATGACATGGGTCTCGAACTTGTCTCCGTCACCCGCATCTAACTGAAGACGTCCGGCGTCCCTGTCCGGAAGTGGCGGCTCTCCAGCTGCTCCGCGAGAGCCCTGGCGATCTCGTCCTGCAGGGTTGTCCGGCATTCGGAGGCGGCCTGCAGGCCCGCGGCCTCCATGAACGCGGCTATCCCGCTGCAGCTCACTCCCGCTTCGTCCAGAACCGTCCGGCAGCTCCCCGAAGAGCGCATCATGGCGAGCAGGAGATGGATGGCGGAAGTCTTCTCTGCGCCGGCCTTCATGCTTTCCGCAACCGCGCCGTTCAGCAGCGCTCCGGTCTCGCTGCAGAATCCTATTTCATCCCTCCGTCCGTAGGGGACGGCCTCTTTCCTGAAGACAGGTCTCTCGACCGCTTCCTTTATCCGGGCCGGGTCCGCTCCACAGCTGGCCATGGCCTTCACGGCATCGTTGGAGCCGTGCCTTAGCACGGCGAGGAGAAGATGCTCCGGCAGGACGGCCATGTTTCCGGTGCGCATCGCTTCGTCCACTGCGAAATCCATTATTTTTTCCAGTTCTTCCGATATCTCCATACCACAAAAATACGAATTATTTGATTTTTTTTTACTATCTTCGCGTGTTTATGTATATATGTGTTTATGGACAGTGAGAAGAATACCCCTGAAGAGGTTCACGGATTGATAGAACCGGTCGAGATCGACCATGAGATGCGCACCGCGTACATCGACTATTCGATGTCCGTAATCGTGGCGAGGGCCCTGCCTGACGTGCGGGACGGCCTCAAGCCCGTGCAGCGCAGGGTCCTTTTCGGAATGGACGGACTCGGACTCAGTTACGGGGGACAGACGAAGAAATCGGCCCGTATCGTCGGTGAGGTGCTCGGTAAGTTCCACCCGCACGGCGACAGCAGTGTATATGATGCGATGGCGAGGCTGGCCCAGAACTGGAACCAGCGTTATCCCCTTGTCTGGGGACAGGGCAACTTCGGTTCCATGGACGGCGACCCCGTCGCGGCCATGCGATATACTGAGGCGAAGCTTGCGAAGATGGCGGAAGACGTGCTCGCCGACCTCGACAAGGATACGGTCGACATGCAGCTCAACTTCGACGACTCGCTCGAAGAGCCCACGGTGCTTCCTACGAAGCTGCCCCTGCTGCTGCTCAACGGATCCTCCGGAATCGCGGTCGGCATGGCCACCAACATGGCTCCGCACAACCTTGGCGAGGTCTGCGACGCCATCTGCGCCTACATCGACAACCCCGACATCACGACCGAGGAGCTGATGGAATACATCCCCGGGCCCGACTTCCCGACAGGAGGCATCATCCAGGGCCGCCAGGGCATCATCGACGCCTACAACACCGGCCGCGGCAGGGTGGTGGTCCGCGCGAAGACCGACATTGAAGTCGCCGACAACGGCCGCGAGACCATAGTCGCCACCGAGATCCCCTACATGGTCAACAAGAAGGACATGATAGAGAGGATAGGCCAGATGGTCGAGGACAAGAAGATCGACGGCATTTCCTATATCAACGACGAATCCTCCCGCGAGGGCGTCAGGGTCGTGTTCAAGCTGAAGATGGGCGCGAACTCGAACGTGGTGATGAACACCTTGTTCAAGTACACCGCCCTGCAGTCCAGCTTCGCGATCAACAACGTCGCCCTGGTAGGCGGCCGCCCGCGCACGCTCTCCCTCAAGGAGATGCTCGCGAACTTCATCGACTTCAGGCACGAAGTCGTCGTGCGCCGCACGAAGTTCGAACTGGCGAAGGCCGAGCGCCGCGCCCACATCCTCGAAGGCCTGCTGAAGGCCATCGACGTGATCGACGAGATCGTCCAGATAATCAAGACCTCCGCAAACATCGACGATGCGAAGGCCACCCTGATGTCCAGCTTCGGCTTCACGGATGTCCAGGCATCGGCCATCATCGAGATGCGCCTGCGCCAGCTCACCGGACTCGAGAAAACGAAGCTCCAGGCCGAATACGACGATCTCGAGAAGTTCATCGCCCGCTGCAAGGAGATCCTCGGCAGCGAAGCCGAACAGCTTGCCGTCGTCAAGGCCGAGACCATCGAGATGAAGCAGAAGTACGCCGACAAGCGCCGTACGCAGATCACCCTCTCCGCCGAGGAGTTCAACCCCGAAGATTTCTATCCCGACGAGGACGTCGTCATCACGATCTCCCACCTCGGATACATCAAGCGCACCCCCCTGACCGAGTTCCACTCGCAGAGCCGCGGCGGGGTCGGCCGCAAGGCCAGCGCGACGCGCGACGAAGACTTCATAGAGCACATCTACGTCGCCAACATGCACTCCACGATGCTCTTCTTCACTGACAAGGGCATCTGCTACAGGCTCAAGGTATACGAACTTCCCGAAGGAACGCGCACCTCGAAGGGCCGTGCAGTGCAGAACCTGCTCTCGATCGACGCCGACGACAGTATCAAGACCTACCTGAACGCGAAATCCATCGAAGATCCCGAGTACACTTCCAGCCACTTTGTGACCCTTGTCTCGAAGAGGGGCATAATCAAGAAGACCAACCTCAGCGAGTACGCCAACAAGCGCAGCCGCAACAAGGGCATCATAGCCCTGACCATACGCGAAGGGGACGAACTGCTCGACGCCGTGCTTACCAACGGCAACGAGCAGATCATGATCTCGGCCCGTGACGGCAGGTGCGTGCGCTTCGAAGAAGACGACCTCCGGGCCCTCGGACGCAGCGCTTCCGGCGTGCGCGGCATCAATATTGCTGAAGACGATGAAGTGGTCGGCGTGATTACCTACGACCCGAACGCGGAAGATGCATCGGCCCACACGGTGCTCGTGGTCAGTGAGAACGGATTCGGAAAACGCTCCGATCCCGAAGACTACCGCCTCACCGCCCGCGGAGGAAAGGGGGTCAAGACCCTGAACATCACGGAGAAGACCGGACCCGTAGTGGCGATCAAGAACGTGACCGAGGAGAATGACCTTATGATCATCAACCGCTCCGGTATAACGATCAGGATGCACGTTACGGACATCCGTGTCGCCGGAAGGGCCACGCAAGGAGTGAAGCTGATCAACATCAGGGAAGGGGATGCGATATCCGCCGTTTCCGTGGTCGCAAGGGAAGAAGAGGAAGATGTTGCGCCCGCACCCGTTCCTGAAAACGCAGTGGAAGAAACGAAAG
>JAEEGL011709172.1_pt1 | contig 34107 bp, 26 predicted proteins | sample 9134231 | NCBI WGS metagenome assembly JAEEGL01 (sample SAMN16246548, study PRJNA631951) | gut metagenome | biome: gut microbiome; feature: rumen; material: fiber-attached | host: Bos | place: Iran: Karaj | collected 2018-10 | reverse complement strand
ATTCAGTAGATGCTATTGAAAGTCAGAATAACTTCTGCGCTTCGCTACGGAAGTTATTTCCGACTTCCAACAGCACATTATCATATGTGTTTTTTAATTCAACAAAGAATTATTTATTGCACTTCGTTTGTGAATATAGAACTTAAGAATATACAATACTATTATTTTTACACTCAAAAAAGTATTCAAAAAAGTCACTTTTGCATACTTTGTAGAACACAAAAAACCGAAGGCTCTCGTTTGAGCCTTCGGTCATAAATTTTAGTACGAAATATCAGTTTACATCATGCCGCCCATTCCTCCCATACCGGGATTACCTGCGGGCATTGGTGTTTCCTCTTTCTTCTCGGCAATCACACACTCGGTTGTGAGGAACATGCCGGCGATAGAAGCAGCATTCTGCAAAGCTACACGAGCAACCTTTGCAGGATCGATAACGCCTGTCTCAAAGAGGTTCTCATACTTGTCGGTATAAGCATTGTAACCAAAGTCACCCTTGCCTTCACGAACCTTTTGAACAACAACCGCACCCTCAAGACCTGCATTGTCTACAATCTGACGCAGAGGTTCTTCAATGGCACGGCGAACGATATGGATACCGGTAGTCTCATCGGCATTAGCGCCTTCCATATTGTCAAGGATGTCGAGGCAGCGGATATAGGCCACACCACCACCAGGAACGATTCCCTCGGCAACAGCAGCGCGTGTTGCGCTCAAAGCGTCATCAACGCGGTCTTTCTTCTCTTTCATCTCAACCTCACTAGGAGCACCAATATAGAGCACAGCCACACCGCCTGCCAACTTGGCAAGACGCTCTTGCAGTTTCTCCTTGTCGTAGGTTGACTTGGTGGTCTCAATCTGAGCCTTAATTTGTGCAACGCGATCAGCAATAGCCTGTTTGTCTCCAGCACCGTTAACTATTACTGTATTCTCTTTGTTAACAGTAACTTTCTCAGCTGTGCCAAGCATGTCGATAGTAGTTCCTTCGAGTTTCAAACCCTTCTCCTCGCTGATTACCACGCCACCTGTCAAAGTTGCAATATCCTCGAGCATTTCTTTGCGACGATCGCCAAAGCCAGGAGCTTTAACAGCGCACACCTTCAACGAACCACGCAAGCGGTTAACCACCAATGCAGCAAGGGCTTCGCTGTCAACATCCTCACTGATGATGAGAAGGGGACGGCCACTCTGTGCAGTAGCCTCAAGCACTGGAAGCATATCTTTGAGAACAGAGATTTTCTTATCAAAAATAAGGATGTATGGACGCTCCATCTCGCACTCCATCTTCTCAGTATTTGTAACGAAATATGGAGAGATGTAGCCACGATCAAACTGCATACCCTCTACCACGTCAACATGGGTATCGGTACCCTTGGCCTCTTCAACAGTGATGACACCGTCTTTATTAACTTTCTTCATAGCCTCAGCAATGAGTTCGCCAATCTCTTGGTCGTTGTTGGCGCTCACGCGAGCAACGTTCTCTATTTTGCCGAAATCGTCTCCAACTTCTTGAGACTGAGCCTTAATCTGCTCAACAACAGCAGCAACTGCTTTGTCAATGCCACGTTTCACTGCCATTGGGTTGGCGCCAGCAGCTACATTTTTCAGACCTTCGTTAATGATTGACTGAGCAAGAACGGTAGCAGTGGTAGTGCCATCACCAGCGTCATCACCAGTCTTTTGTGCAACCTCTTTAACGAGCTGTGCACCAATATTCTGGAACTCGTCCTCAAGCTCCACTTCGCGAGCCACACTCACACCATCTTTTGTGATATGAGGAGCGCCAAATTTCTTATCGAGAATCACGTTTCGGCCTTTAGGACCAAGTGTAACTTTTACGGCATCGCTCAACTGGTCAACGCCTTTTTTCAGTTCCTCACGTGCTTTGATGTCAAATTTTATAATCTTTGCCATGATTTTTTCTCCTTAGTTTTAATTAGTCTTCTACAATTGCCAAAATGTCACTCTGACGCATCATCAGCAGTTTTGCGCCATCTACTTCAATCTCGGTGCCAGCATACTTGCCATAGAGCACAGTATCACCAGCTTTAACTACCATTTCCTCGTCTTTGGTGCCATGACCAACGGCTTTTACAATACCCTTCAAGGGTTTCTCTTTTGCGCTGTCGGGGATAATGATGCCGCCAGCAGTTACTTCTTCGGCTTTAGCAGGTTCAATAAGAACTCTGTCGCTTAATGGTTTAATTGTCATTTTGTTATATGTTTTAAGTTAAATAAATTATTTGCAATATTAAAAGCGTTCACAACGCCACTCCCCTATTATGCACATTTTGTGCCAAATGCACCCTTTTTCACTCTAGCGACATTTTGTCATAAATTTTATTCGCCTATTTAAATAAAATAATGTATCTTTGCAGCCATATTTCTGGAAACAATTAAACATAAACAACATAAAAACTAATTACAAACAGTATGACACAAACAGTTAAACAGACATTGCGCGATTCAGCCGGCTGGCGCTGGACCGCTCTATTGCTGCTGGCTTTTGCCATGTTCTGCAGCTACGTATTTATGGACATCCTCTCTCCTATCAAGGACTTGATGCAGGAAACTCGCGGTTGGGACAGCGCCGCATTCGGACGAATGCAGGGTGCTGAGGTATTCCTTAACGTCTATGTTTTCTTCCTCATCATAGCTGGTATCATTCTCGATAAAATGGGCGTTCGCTTTACAGCAGTGCTCTCGGGTATAGTGATGCTGATAGGTGGCATTATTAAGTTCTACGCTGTTAGTGATGCATTTATTGGCACTAGCTTAGACCAATGGTTCACTAATAACCTTAATTGGGATGTAAACATTCCATTTATTAAAGACATTCTTCCTTTTGCCAAAGGCATGCCAGGTTCGGCCAAAGTAGCTGCTATTGGTTTCATGTTATTTGGATGTGGTGTTGAAATGGCTGGAATTACAGTTTCTCGTGGTATCGTGAAATGGTTTAAAGGCCGTGAGACAGCATTGGCAATGGGTAGCGAGATGGCGTTGGCACGTCTTGGCGTAGCCACATGTATGATTTTTGCGCCATTCTTTGCAAAACTTGGAGGTGAAGTTCATGTTGACAATGCCGTTAAGTTTGGCGTTGTACTTCTCTGCATTGCTCTTATCATGTTTATCGTTTACTTCTTTATGGATAAGAAGCTTGACGCCCAAACAGGTGAGGCCGAGGAGAAAGACGATCCATTCAAACTCAGTGATCTTGGAAAAATTTTCACAAGTCTTGGTTTCTGGCTCGTTGCTTTGCTTTGCGTCCTTTACTATAGCGCAATTTTCCCATTCCAGAAGTATGCAGTGAATATGTTGCAATGTAACTTAACTCTCAATCCTGCCGATCCTACCACATATTGGGGAGGTAGTACCGAGAGTTTCCCAATCTCAGTTACACTGGTTCAGTATTTTATTATGCTTATTGTTGCCATTTGCGCATTCTCTAGCAACTTCTCAAAGAAAAAGGGATTAAAATATGGCTTGATGGCTCTTGCAGTTCTTGCTTTGGTAATATATTGCATAATGGGCTATATGCGAGGAACTGCCGAAACAATTTTCGCTGTATTCCCACTACTTGCTGTTGCAATCACTCCTATTCTCGGCAACTATGTTGACCACAAAGGTAAGGCAGCCACTATGCTTATGCTCGGTTCTATTTTGCTAGTTATCTGCCACTTGACATTTGCCTTTGTTCTGCCAGCATTTAAGGGTAGCACTGTTGGCGGCACAACCGTTGCCTATATAACGATCTTGGTGCTTGGAGCATCATTCTCTTTGGTACCTGCGGCCCTCTGGCCATCAGTTCCTAAATTGGTTGACGAAAAGATTATTGGTTCCGCCTACGCAGCTATCTTCTGGATTCAAAATATTGGTCTTGGACTATTCCCCACCCTCATTGGAAATGTGCTCCAAAGCACAAACCCTGAAGGAACTGCTGCACACAAGCTTGATTACACCTGGGCATTGGTAATGCTTGCCGTTCTTGGCATCGCTGCTTTGTTAATCTCTATTTATCTGAAAGCTGTTGATAAGAAGAAGGGTTATGGCCTTGAGCAACCTAATATCAAACCTGAGGCTTAATCTATAACGATTTATAATCTTCAGGGCGTGTGCTCAATGTGGCTTGCACGCCCTGTTTTTATGATATGACAAAAGTAGCACAAAGAATCAACAACTCTCCCGCCCTTCGCTGGACCGTTCTTGGACTTGTATCCGTCACCATGATGATGGGATATATAGTAGCCAAGCAGATGTCACCATTGCAACATTTCCTGGAGGGTGACTTAGGGTGGACAAGCAGCGAGTTTGGCATCTTGGCAGGTTCCCGAGGGTTCTTCAACGTATTCTTGCTCATGCTTTTCGTGGGTGGCATTATCCTCGATAAGACTGGAGTGCGATTTGCAGGAATCCTGTCGTGTGTGCTTATGCTTGGCGGCACGGCTATCGACTTCTATGCCATAGCTTTTATGGACCCTTCTCAAGTGTTGAACATCAACCTGCAGTGGATTGCTTATACCGATCCCACCATTAAGCTCCAGGTGCTGGTTGCAGCTTTGGGATTTGCCACTTTTGGCATTGGTTATGAGCTATGCGGTATTACTGTGTCAAAAGTCGTTGTCAAGTGGTTCTCTGGCAAGGAGATGGCGCTCGCAATGGGCATCCAAGTGGCATTAGCACGACTAGGCACTGGATTAGCACTTGCTGGAGCACCCATGTTGGCACAAGAGTTTACCTTGAGCACTCCAATATTGATTGGGTTATTCTCAGTTGGCGTAGGGCTAATCATCTACCTAATTTATTGCTCTATAGACCGCAAAAACGATTCCATGTTACATGAAGCAGCAACCGCTGACGACGAGAAATTCCACTTCAAGGACATGGGTGCAACGATGAAGAATCCAGGTTTCTGGCTCATTACCATCCTGTGTATGCTCTACTATTCGGCACTATATCCATTCCTTGACTTCGCAACCAAGCTTATGATTTCAAAATATGGCGTAGAGCCCTCATTTGCTGGCTTGATTTCGTCAATCCTACCATTCACATCCATCATCATGACACCTCTCTTTGGCGGCATGTACGACAAGATTGGCAAGGGGGCTTCTATCATGATTATTGGCACGATAATGCTCACCCTCGTGCTGGCAGTCTTTGCTCTGCCTCTTAACTCCAGCGTTTTGGCTGTGGGCTTGATGTTCATTCTTGGTATTGCCTTCTCGTTGTTGCCTAGCGTGCTGTGGCCTGCAGTGCCCAAGATTGTGCCAATGAAGCAACTCGGGACAGCCTATTCTATTATCTACTACATCCAAAACATAGGATTGATGCTGGTTCCTATCGTTATTGGTGGAGTGCTTGAGCGCAACACAGTGGGTGACAACGTTGACTACACTCAAGCAATGTGGATATTCACAGGCATCGGCGTGGCAGCTATCATCGTTTCGATTATGATACTGCTCATCGACAAGCGCAAAAACTACGGTTTGCAAAAGGCCAATATCACGAAGTCAGAATCTTGAGCATCAATATTCTACAACAAAAAAACTCGACATCATCGTGTCGAGTTTTTTGTTATCTAACACTTGATAAATACCAATCATATAGCGATGGCACGCCGTTTTCTATCTCCATAGTGTGGCGCCAGCCTAAGGAGTGGAGTTTTGAGACGTCGGTTAGTTTGCGCAACGTGCCGTCGGGCTTGGTGCTGTCCCACTCGATAATGCCGTTATAGCCCACTGTGGTTTTCACCAGTCCGGCAAGTTGCTTTATTGTAATTTCTTTGCCACTGCCAATGTTGATGTGGCAGTTGCGCACCTCGGAGTCAGTGCCTCGCACATCATCAAAATCAATATGCTCAAGGCAATAAACACTGGCATCTGCCATATCCTCACTCCACAAGAACTCGCGGATGGGCGCTCCAGTGCCCCACAGCAGCAATCGCTCGCTATTGATGCCATAACGGTTGAGCAAAGCCACAATCTCCTCTTGTGCGGCTTTGCCGTCAATGCCTTCCACTGGCCTACAGTCAAGGTCGGCACGCAATCCCTGCCAGTTGCCCTCGTTGAGCATCTTGGCTATGTGCATCTTGCGAATCATTGCCGGCATTACATGGCTGGTCTCAAGGTTGAAATTATCATTTGGTCCATAGAGGTTAGTAGGCATCACAGCAATATAGTTGGTGCCATATTGCAAATTAAAGCTCTCACACATCTTTAGGCCTGCTATCTTTGCTATGGCGTAGGGTTCATTGGTATATTCTAGTGGTGCGGTGAGCAATGCTGTCTCAGGAATAGGTTGAGGCGCCTCGCGGGGATAGATGCAAGTGCTGCCTAGGAAAAGGAGCTTTTTAACGCCATGCCTCCAGCTCTCCCCTATCACATTCTGCTGAATCTGCAAGTTTTGGTAGATGAAGTCGGCACGGTATTTCAAGTTTGCCATAATACCTCCCACATGAGCAGCGGCTAGCACTACATACTCAGGTTTTTCTTCATCAAAAAAGCATCGCACAGCCACACCATCCATTAAGTCAAGTTCCTTGTGAGTGCGCCCTATGAGATTGGTGTAACCCTTACGCTCAAGCACTCTCCAAATCGCCGAACCAACAAGTCCACGATGCCCGGCAACGTATATTTTAGAATTTTTCTCCATTATTTAGTAAGGAGTTAAACGAATCAAACGAGTTAAAGATAATAGCCGCGCAAGCGGCTTCACTTAACACTTTACACTTTCTACTTAACACTTACAAATGATACACCTTCTTCACATGTTGCATATCATGCTCCACCATTAGCTTCACGAGCTGGTCGAAGGTGGTCTTACGGGGATTCCAGCCGAGCTGGGTCTTTGCCTTAGTGGGGTCGCCAAGCAGCTGGTCAACCTCGGCAGGACGGAAATATTTCTTGTCAACCTCAACAATCACCTTGCCAGTGGACTTGTCAACGCCTTTCTCGTCAAGTCCCTCGCCTTGCCACTCAAGCTCAATGCCGGCATAGTGGAACGCCAGGGTGCAGAACTCGCGCACCGAGTGGAACTCGCCTGTTGCAATCACAAAGTCATCAGCCTCAGGTTGTTGCAGAATCAGCCACATGCACTCCACATAGTCGCGGGCATAACCCCAATCGCGCTTGGCATTAAGGTTGCCAAGGTATAACTTGTCCTGCAAACCATTGACGATGCGCGCTGCCGCAAACGTTATCTTGCGGGTGACGAAATTCTCGCCACGACGCTCGCTCTCATGATTGAAGAGGATGCCATTGGCGGTGTACATGCCGTAGCTCTCGCGATAGTTCTTCATTATCCAGTAGCTATAGAGCTTGGCGACGGCGTAAGGGCTGCGTGGGTAAAATGGAGTGGTCTCACTCTGAGGGACTTCCTGCACCTTGCCATAGAGTTCGCTGGTGCTTGCCTGGTAAATCTTCGTCACCTTCTCGCGGTGAGTGATGCGCACCGCCTCAAGCAGTCTCAGCGTGCCAACGGCATCGGCTTCGGCAGTGTATTCTGGCACGTCAAACGACACCTTTACATGGCTCTGTGCAGCAAGGTTGTAAATCTCATCGGGCTTAATGGTCTCAATGAGGCGAATGAGTGAACTTGAGTCGGTCATGTCGCCATAATGCAGATTTATAAGGCGTTGCTGACGCATATCACGCACCCACTCGTCAAGATATAGATGTTCAATGCGACCAGTATTAAAAGAACTGCTACGACGAATAATGCCATGCACCTCATAACCTTTCTCAAGCAGCAACTCCGCCAAATAGCTGCCATCCTGACCGGTAATGCCAGTTATTAACGCTACCTTTTGATTATTCTCGTTCATTTTACCCTGATTTTTGTTTTAACCTACAAAGATAAACACATTTTATGGAAACTCAACAATAATAGAGAATTTATTTCCCCTTTGGCAGTTTCTCAAGCAGTGAAGGATGAATAGTAGTAGTTGCTACGGCAACAAGTCCTTTTATTGTCACTATCACGCGACTATCACCTTTAACGCGCTGCAACACACCTTCAGCTCCCTCAAAAGGTCCTCCAAGAATCCTAACCTTGTCGCCTCGAGTGAACTGACCAGGTTTGGGGGTGATATATTCAAGCTGTTCCTCATAGGTTCCTGCCACAGCGATAAAGTTCTTCATTTCCTGCTCTGGTACCACCACAGGCTTCTTTGTGGCAGGATTCATAATGTAGCGTATAGGCAGTTTGGTAGTGGCTTTATACTCCTTCATCAGCGAAGGCTCAATATGGAAAAAAATCAAATTGTGAATTGAAGGCACAAGTTTCTTCACCCGGCGTCCACGTCGTGTGCCCATCACATATTTCATAGGGATAAAGCTCTCTATTCCACGCAAGTCCAAGTCATCTTTCACCTTCATTTCACGATTGAACGTCACGCGTATGGCATACCACACCTTTGCTTCAGGCTCCTGTTCTATTTTTGAATTTGTATCTTTAATTATCTTTTGTTGTTCCATTTAATAATTGTATTTTTTGCAAATATAAAAGCAGATTTTCGATTTGCAAAATTTTCTTACAAAAATAACTTGCAAACCTGAAGTATTTTGACGAAATTTGCAAACTAAAAACTCAAAACTGACGGCTATGAACTACAAGAAAGCATTCGACACCATGGTAAGCCTGACGGCAAAGTATCTCAGTGATAATGGCCTTAAGACCATGATATTAGGTCTCTCTGGCGGACTTGACTCCACAGTTACGGCAGCAATATGCCACGAGGTAGTGAACCAATATCCCGAACAGCAGTTCAAGTTTATCGGTGTCAGCCTGCCTTGCTCGTCTAACTCTGTCGAGGAGAACGACTCGGCAAGCATGGCAATGAAGGCTTTCTGCAATGAATGTTGGGTGGAGAACCTTCAAGCTCAATATTTGCTATTAAAAGCCACTTGCGAGCAGCGCTACCCTTCTACCCCAATCTCACAAGGCAATATCAAAGCACGATTGCGCATGATATACCTTTATAATTTAGCCTCTGTTACAGGTGGTTTGGTAATGGACACCGACAACTTGACAGAGCATAACTTAGGTTTCTGGACAATACATGGTGATGTAGCTGATTACAACCCCATTGGTGGACTCTGGAAACATGAAGTATATGAATTATGTAAGTATATTTTTACAGAGTGCTACCCCGATGTGAACGACCCACGCCACAAGGCACTGCAAGCAGCCTACGACATCATGCCCACCGATGGTAACGGTGTAGCAGCTGGTGGCGACATGGCACAGATAGCGCCAGGGCACACCTACGAAGACGTTGATGACATCCTCAACACCTACCTTCAGCACGGTGACGATGAACAACAGATGAAGCGACTTGTAGATGCCTACAGCGCTGAGACTGTAGAGCGTGTGCTCAATCGACATCGTCGTTCAGAGTTCAAGCGAAAACGCATGCCACTGGTCATTGAGAGAAGTCTCTACGACTCCTGACAAAAAAACTCTAGAAAAATTGAACTAGAATTATTTTAGTCACTCATCGTAAACATAATCGAGAAAGTCGTGCAGCGGTTTCAACATTTTGAAATCGTCGTTGACACGCTGCACCCAGTCGTCGCAGGCAAAATAGTCCTCATTAACATGCTTGACCAGGATATATTCCTTGCGCTTTAGATATTCGCCAAGTGGATGGTCTTTTGGGTATTCCTTTGGAACATTCTTAAGTGTCTCACCCTCAAAGTCAAATCCCGATGCCGCTAAACGATTGTTAGTGATGAGTTTTGAGAATTCCTCAGGCTCGGCATCAATGAGGCGTCGCAAAGCATCAAGTTTGTCCTTTGCTGGCCACCACACGCCACCGCACAGCATCAGGTGATCGGGCTCAAAATGAATGTAGTAACCGCTCGATATGCAATGCCTACCACCACGACCTATCACTGCACTGAAATATTGCTTATATGGCCGTTTGTCGTGAGAGAAGCGCAAGTCGCGGTAGATGCGATATACTGCCTGTTTCACATCAAGTCCCCTAGCCTTATCATCCCATTCAGCCATAAGCGAGATTAATCGCTCTATATCAGCCTCCCAAGCACTACGCAATGGGTCAAAAAGCAGTTGCTTGTGTGCCTTAAACCACACTCGGTCATTATTTGAACCTAACAACCGAAGGAACGCCAACACATCTTTTATATTAGATTGAGATTTCATTACTTTTTCTTTTTCGACTCACAAAATTACTATTTATTTTTCTTCTATCCAAACAACAATAATTGATCAGTTTTCAGTTGTCAGTTTTCAGTTTTGAGTTTTCGGTTTTGAGTTTTCGGTTATGAGTTTTGAGTTTTCAGTTATTTTAAGAAAAATGAACCGAGAAAACTTTTGGAGTTTTAAAAGTTTTTTACGTACTTTGCACCATTATTTATATAATGGTATTTACAATGCAGTTCTAATCTCCTATTTCACATGGAATTAAGAGAGAAAATATTAAAGAATTCAATGAACCTGATGATGCGCATCGGTCCCCAGTCGGTGACAATGGACATGGTTGCGCGTGATTGCGGGATCTCGAAGCGCACGCTCTATGAGACATTCCCTAACAAGCACAACCTCATCAGTGACGTAATAAGCTATAGCCAAAAGCTTTACAACGACAAGTTTATGCAAATTTTTGAACAGTCGTCTAATAGCTTTGAGGCTCTTATGCAGGTATATACTGTAGCACGTGAATTTATCCAAAAGACTTCACCAGTGTTTCTTTCGGACATCAAACGCCTTTATCCAGAGGTGTTTGAAGAGTACAAAGCTCAAGAGGTGGATCACATGCTCTCACTCGCTAAGGTTATACACAAAGCTAAGGAAGAGGGTCTAGCTTTGCCTGGTGTAAAGTGCAAAATTGCTGCATTCCTATTCAACAGCAACATGAAGAACCTGCATCACATGCAAGACTTCCCTTTCCCTGAATACACTGCAACTGAAATCTTTGACGGCGCGTTTTTGAACTTCATGCGCGGCATGGCCACAACACGAGGTCAAGAGATAATCGAAGACTATGTGCAAAAACACCTAATTAATAAGGAAAATTAAATAATATAATATATGTATCGAAAAAAAATTATTAAAATCGCACTAATGGCTGTTGCACTTATTGCTACATCAACAGCCAGTGATGCCGAGACGCTAAATGTTACTCTCGACGAATGCATCCGCATCGCTCTCAGCGACAACCCATCAATAATTGTCGCCGACATGGAAATTGAACGTGTGGATTACTCTAAGAAAGAAGTTCTGGGACAGCTGTTTCCACAAGTGAATTTCACTGCCAATTACTCCCGAACCCTTGCAAAGCAAACAATGGTTATGATGGATCAAGAGTTCAAAGTGGGTACCGACAACCAACACAGCGTGGGATTCCAAGGCTCATTGCCAATCATTGTTCCTGCATTATGGAAGTCGATAAAACTTAGCGACAACCAAATCTTGCAAAACATCGAGAAAGCACGCTCATCGAGACTTTCTCTCGTCAATCAGGTTAAAAACGCCTACTACGCATTGCTACTAGCACGCGATAGCAAGCGCGTTATTGAAGCCAACCACGAAACTGCTCTCCTCACTGCAGGCATTTTTGAGAAACAATTTGAGATTGGTGTCGCAAGTGAATATGACATGACACGAGCTCGCGTGGCAGCTACTACTCTCGAGCCTTCAATTCTCGAAGCACAGAACTCAATAGATGCCCTGAAGTTACAACTCAAGGTACTCATGGGTATGGATGTGAACATAAACATTGAGCCCAATGAGACTCTCGACGATTTCAAACCAATGCTCTATGAGTACACTATGAGCGTCGACACATCTCTTATCAACAACACCAACGTGCGCCAACTTGACCTTCAGACCGATTATCTCAAGCAGGCGCTTAAGGTGCAGAAGATGTCGTGGTTCCCTACTCTCTCGGGCACAATCAACTATATGTGGAACTCCATGAGCAACGGCAGCCCATTTAAGAATTTCAACTGGAATCCATATTCACAGGCAGGACTGGCACTCTCATGGAACCTGTTCTCAGGAGGACAACGCTACTTCAAGCAGAAGCAAGCCGAAATTGCAGTGCGTGAGATGAAGTGGCAACGTGAAAATCTCACCCGCTCACTCAGCTCTCAAGTTGAAACTCAGATCAACAACATCAAGAGCGACCTCAAGCAGATTGAGAGCAACGCTGCCAGTGTGGCACTTGCCGAAAAGGGAGACCGCATCATGCAAGAGAGTTTCAAATTGGGCGTAGGCACCTTCCTACAGATTCAAGACAGCCAGAACGCGCTTCTTGGAGCACGTCTATCTTATTATCAAGCAATCTACAATCTGCTAGTGTCACAAAGCAACCTTGAGCTGGTCTTGGGTAATGCGCCACTGGCAAAATATGGAGTAAGCAACGAAACTAACAAAACAAAAAAATAAAATGAAAACTTACAAATCATTCACAGCATTAGTGTTAATTGCAGCACTGCTCTCCTCTTGCTCTGGCAAGAAGGACAAAAAAGGTCCAAATGTCGATGAAACTCCATTGGTAGAATTGCAGAGCGTTCATACCGAGGATGTTGACGAGACCAGCGAATACACCGCTACCGTTGAGGCATTCAAGACCAACAACATCTCGTCTTCGACAGGAAACCGCATCAAGCGAATTCTCGTTGACGTGGGCAGCAATGTGAGAGCCGGACAGGCAGTAGTAATCCTCGACAATGTTTCGGCTGTTAACCAAGAGAGTGCCATAGCAGGACAAAGGGCCGGTGTAGAGAACCAGGCCGCTGCACTTGCTAGCCAAGAGGCTGCACTCAAGAGCGAGGAAATCAACCTCGCAAGACAGAAGAAAGACCTTGATCGCGCCAAGGAGTTGGTAAAAATTGGTGGAGGAACACAACAGGCTGTTGACCAGCTACAAGCTGCCTACGACGCAGCTCAAGAGTCGCTGAAGGCTCGCAAGCGTGCTCTCGACGCAAGCAAAGTATCTCTCGAAGCCAGTCGCACCTCACTCGGTGCTAGCCAGCGCTCAATGCAGACCGTGCAGGAAAACACCGTTCTTACTAGTCCTATCAGCGGCGTGGTAAGTGCTCGCAACTACGACGCTGGCGATCTGCCAATGGGTCCTATCCTCACCGTTCAGCAGATGAATCCACTTAAGGTCATCGTTAACGTCAACGAGGAAGAATTCTCAAAAATCAAAAATGGCATGCCAGTTACAGTGACTCTCGATGCTGTGCCCGATGAGACATTCAATGGTTCAGTTTATCTCATTCACCCTGAGATCAACCAGCAGACACGCACTTTCCAGGTTGAGGTTACCATCAACAACGGCGCTGGCAAGGTAAGTGCTGGTATGTTTGCACGCGTCAAATTCAACTATGGAACTGAGAAGCACATCGTAGTTCCCGACAAGGCCATCGTGAAGATGCAAGGCTCAGGCAAGAGGTTTGTATATGTATATAAAGAAAACGGCACTGTGGCCTACACCGAGGTTGAGCTCGGCATGCGCCTCAGCGACCGCTACGAAATCTTAAGTGGTCTCAACGACGGTGACCGCGTAGTAGTAGCAGGACAATCTAAGCTCACCGATGGAGCCAAAGTGAAACTCAATGAGAAGAAAAAATAAATAGCATTTTTCCCTCACATTATCTTTATAAAATAAAAACGTAAACATCATAATCTAACCTTTTATGAGTCTTTATTCCAGTTCGGTGAAACGCCCGGTAACAACAATCCTCATCTTTGTGGCGATTGTTATCATGGGTCTGTTTTCACTTCAGAAATTGCCTATTGACTTGATGCCCGACATTGATACTAACACTATCATGGTGATGACCAGTTATTCGGGTGCAAGTGCCGAAGATATAGAGCAAAACGTAACTCGACCTCTTGAGAACACACTCAACTCGGTAGAGCACCTCAAGCACATAACATCCAATTCTAAGGAGAATATCTCGATTGTTACTCTTGAGTTTGAGTATGGTTATGACATCGATGTTCTCACAAATGATGTGCGAGATAAACTAAACATGGTGTCGAGTATGCTTCCCGACGATGCCAACACCCCCATCCTCTTCAAGTTCTCAAGCGACATGATTCCTATCGTGCTGCTCTCGGCGCAAGCTCACGAGAGTGTGCCAGGTCTCTACAAGATCCTTGACGAAAATGTCGCCAACGCATTAGCGCGTGTTGATGGAGTGGGCTCGGTGTCAATCGCCGGTGCACCAAAGCGTGAGGTGCACGTCTATGTTGATCCTCTTAAACTTGAGGGCTACCACCTCTCTATTGAAACAATCGCTCAACTCATTGGTGCTGAGAACAGAAACATTCCTGGTGGCACATTTGACATCGGTAGCGAAACCTATGCACTGCGTGTAGAAGGAGAGTTTAACGATCCTAAAGAGATTGCGAACTTAGTTGTAGGCGCATCTAATGGTGCTGCCATCCATCTTAGCGATGTGGCACGCATCGACGACTCACTCGAAGAACGCGCTCAGGAGACATTCACCAATGGTGTGCGTGGTGCCATGATTATCGTTCAGAAGCAGAGTGGCGCCAACTCAGTAGATATTTCTAACAAGATCCAGAAACAGTTGCCACACATCCAGAAGAATCTACCAGCCGACATCAAGCTCGACTACATCGTAGATACCAGCGACAACATCCGCAACACCATCTCATCTCTTGTTGAGACGGTTCTTTATGCTTTGCTGTTTGTGGTAATTGTGGTATTCTTCTTCCTCGGACGATGGAGAGCTACAGTAATCATTGTGCTCACTATTCCAATCTCGCTTATCGCATCGTTCATCTACCTTTATGCTACTGGCAACTCACTGAACATCGTGTCGCTATCGGCATTGTCAATTTCTATCGGTATGGTGGTCGATGATGCCATTGTGGTTCTTGAAAACGTCACGACACACATTGAGCGAGGAGCCGAGCCGAAGCAGGCGGCGGTGCATGGCACTAACGAGGTGGCAATCTCGGTAATAGCATCTACCTTGACGCTTATCGCTGTGTTCTTCCCATTGACACTTATCACTGGTATGACTGGTGTGTTCTTCCGTCAGTTGGGATGGATGGTAACCATTATGATGATTATCTCTACCACCGCGGCGCTGTCGCTCACTCCAATGTTGTGTAGCCGCATGCTGCGACTGCAACGCACTCAAAGCAAGTTCTTCACTAAATTCTACGGACCCATTGAGAAAGTACTTGACAAACTCGATGACGGTTTTGCTTGGCTGCTAACCCATTGTGTGCGACATCGCTGGATCACTTCGCTTGTGGTGCTAGGCGTGTTTGTGGCATCAATGTTTCTGATGAAATTTGTGGGTAGCGAGTTCTTCCCAACTATGGACAACAGCCGTCTTGGTGTTAACCTTGAGCTGCCTATAGGAACACGTGTAGAAGTTGCTAAAGACGTGTGTGAGCGCATTCACAAGGAATGGACCGAGAAATACCCCGAGATAAAGGTATTTAACTACACAGTGGGACAGGCCAGCAGCGACAACACATGGGGATCGATGCAAAGCAATGGCTCACACATCATGTCGATGAACATCAGGCTGGTTAACCCTAGCGAGCGCGACCGCAGCATCACCGAGATAGCAGGACTCATGCGTGAAGATCTCAAGCATTATCCTGAACTCAAGAAAGCCCTCGTCAATGTGGGTGGCCAACGAGGTGGTGGCATGAGTGGACAGTCAACTCTCGATTATGAAATCTATGGCTTCGACTTCGAGAAGACCGATAGCGTGGCCCAGCAGCTAAAGCGCTTATTAGCAAATGTTAAGGGCGCTGCCGACATCAACATCAGCCGAAGCGACTATCAGCCTGAATACCAAGTGGATTTCGACCGTGAGAAACTGGCGCTATATGGCCTGAACCTCTCAACAGCCGCAACCTACATACGCAACCGTATCAATGGCAACACGGCTAGTTACTTCCGTGAGGACGGTGACGAGTACGACATCAAGGTGATGTATGACCCAGAACACCGCCAGTCGCTCGAGGACATTGAGAACATTACCCTCTACAATGCCATGGGTAACGGCATCAAACTCAAGGAGGTGGGTAAAGTGGTAGAACGTTTCACCCCTCCAACCATTGAACGTAAAGACCGTGAGCGTGTCATTACCGTATCTACTGTTGTTCAAGACCGGCCTATGAGTGAGGTGATTGCCGACGCTCAACCCGAAATCGACAAGCTCGACCTACCACCAGGCGTTATCATTGAGCTTAGTGGTTCCTATGAGCAACAGCAGGAATCATTTGGCGATATGGGAGTTTTGGCTATCCTCATCATCATCTTGGTTTACATCGTTATGGCGGCGCAGTTTGAATCGTTTACCTATCCAGGCATCATCATGAGCTCTATCATGTTTGCATTCTCGGGTATTGTGCTCATCCTGCTCTTGACAGGCACCAACCTTAATATCATGTCGATGATTGGAGCCATCATGCTTATCGGTATTGTGGTGAAGAACGGTATCGTGCTCATCGACTACATCACCCTCAACCGCGAGCGTGGCATGAGTGTGAGGCGAGCAGTTATCGACGGTGGCAAATCGCGTCTGCGTCCTGTGCTCATGACTTCACTAACAACAATCCTTGGTATGGTGCCAATGGCAGTTGGAACTGGCGAAGGCGCCGAGATGTGGAGACCAATGGGTGTTGCCGTGATTGGCGGTCTCACCTTCTCTACAATCCTGACTCTGCTCTTCGTGCCCACTATGTACACCATCTTTGCTTACAATGGCATTAAGCGCAACCGCAAGAAGCTGCGCAAGGCACAAGCCAAGAAGGCAAGCGCTAAGGATTAAGGATAAAGGATTAGGGATTAAGGATAAAGATTAGAGCATCTCCTATCCCCGGTCCCCGATAAACGATAAACGAAAAACGAAAAACGAAAAACGAAAAACGAAAAAATGAAAGCAATATTTATATCTTTCGACCAGGCCTATTACGAGAGAATCGTTGAGATGCTTCACAAGAGTGGATGCCGAGGATTCACAGCCTTCAACGACGTTGTAGGACGTGGCTCATCAACAGGCGACCCGCACTACGGCACCCACGCCTGGCCATCGCTCGTGCAAGGCATTCTCACTGTGGTTGAAGACAAGCGTGTAGATACTGTTCTCGAGAAACTTCACGAGATGGATCTCGCAACACCTAAATTGGGCTTGAGAGCTTTTGTCTGGAACATCGAGAAGTCGATATAAAAGCTCTATTTACATCTTATAGACAAAACCGCATTTTGCCAAGTCAAAATGCGGTTTTGCTTTAATATCCACCCCATTCGTAATATTTTTAAAAAAAACGGCAATATCACGATATATCTTATAATCAAAAAAGCTTATTTTTGTATTTTGAAAACCTAAAAAATTAAAACAACATACTATTTCATTTTTTTATTAACCAACTAATCACACAGAAGTTATGAAGAAAACATTAACACTACTTCTCGCAGCTGTCGCAGCATTCTCGATGACAGCAGCAAACTTCTTCACAGCCAACGAGACCCAAATGGGCACTCCAGTGAAGATGGAAAACGTGAAAAAAGCTCCTGCTGGCATGCAGGCAAAAATGATGGCAAACCTTGTCTCTAAAATCAAAGCTACTCCAAGCTTTCCAGTAACCAATACCCCCGACGACCTAGTGGGCGGCTATGCATGGACCTATCGTCAATATACTGGTGGCTTTAGCACTCAGCCCGACACCTTGTCAGCCGAGCAGTACGACCAGGAGGACAATGTTGATCTCCTTGGCATTAACAAGATTTCAGACACCCAGATCCGTCTCACCGGTTTCATGCCATTCCCTGTTACCGCTACTATGGGAGAGACAAGCGGCTACACCACCTTCACCGTAGATGAGAATCAGGTTGTTTACACTCACAGCTCTTACGGCGATTGCACTCTTGGAGCAGCTTGGTACTATGAGGGCGACGACACCTATGATGCTGGCTGGTACGTTGGCGACGTTATGGGCATCATCCTCGACCAAGGCATCATCATGGACCCCGACGTTCACTTCTACATGAAGATCATGAGTGGCACTTATGCCAACTATCGCTTAGGCTGGATCTATGTTCCTGGTAGCACAATGATTCCAGAGACCAATCTCAACGCTATGATGAGTTTCACCTACAACACTCGCATCTATGACTGGCCAGTAATTGCTACCGAGGACTACGCCACCTACGTTGTTTCAGTTGGCAACTTCGCTGGTGTTGGAACCACTCCAGTAACCATCAATCTTGAGGAAAGCAACACTTGGACTGCCGACCAAACCGTATTCTACGTTTCGGGCGACAACAACTTCGCATTATCTAACCTCACCGACTATGGTGCAGTAACTGGTACTGGTACTGAAAAAGTGCTCACATTTGGCGATGGATGGACAGGATTTGATGCCAACACCAACTACTGGCTTGGCGAGCGCACTGGCACTACCATCACCCTCATCGACGACAGCGAGTTTGTTTATCCAACCCCTGCTCCACAGCACGCTTATTACCTGATTGGTGGTTTCAACGAGTGGAACCAAGAGGCTATGATCCCATTTGAAGAGAATGATGGCGTCTTCACTCTGACCTACACCTTCGGTGGCGAGTTCAAGGTTAAGGACGAGGCTGGCAACTGGTGGGGCGGCGGCGTTACCCTCACCGAGGAGAACCCAAGCGTTACCCTGATTGACGGAGGCAACCTCAATCTTGACCAGCAGGCCGAATACACTCTCACTATCGAGAACGGCGTTCTCACCGTATCGGGCTTCCCTGCACCACAAGTGGTTGAGTACAACGACTTCTTCGTTTGCGGCACATTCAACGGCTGGAGCCAGACCGATGGCCTCGTTGAGCTCACTGCCAACGAAGAAGGCACCGAGTTCACAGGCACTGTAGAGCTTGAGGCTGGTGCCGAATTCAAGCTTATCACCCACAACCTGGCTGGCGGCTGGAAGTGGTTTGGCGGCCAAGCCGAAGGCAACTACTTCCTTATCACCACCGAACTCCTCGGAGGCAACATCGCCCTCGTGGATGGCGCAAACTTCAAGGTTGAAGAAGCTGGCAGCTACGATATCACCGTTATGGCATATCCAGAATCAAAGGGCATCAGCGAGCCTCTCGCAATGGTTATCACCAAGACCCCAACTGCCATCAGCACTATTGCTGCCGATGTTAAGGCCGACAACGCTTACTACAACTTGATGGGTGTTAAGTTCAATGGCGTGCCAAGCGTTCCTGGCATCTACATCCACAACGGCAAAAAAGTTGTTATCAAATAAATAACTAAAAGCCTTTTAGTATAATTAGATGCATCCCAAAATTGGGGGGTGCATCTTTTTTATTTGGCATGGCAGTAGCTGACCAAATGAATTATTCTGATTACGACTGGGACAACGATGGCGCAGTGCCCAAGGATTGCTTGTGACTCACATCGATTTTGACCTTAGACTATTGATATTGCACCACTGTGACCGATGAGTCATAGTGGAGCTGCCATTTTGTCATTATTTAATCATTAAATCACTGACTTTCTGTCATTTACTCCAACTTCATCCTGTTGGCATCGCCTTTGCATATTGATGGTTAGAAAGGAGAAAAAACGATATGAATTTAAACAATTTTACCATCAAATCACAAGAGACGCTGCAGCAAGCAGTCACGCTCGCGCGCAGCAACGGCAACCAGGCTCTAGAGCCCGTGCACATCCTTAAGGCAGTGATGAGCGAGGGCGAGAGTGTGGTGAAGTTCATCTTGCAGAAGCTTGACATTGCACCGTCAATGATTGAGCGACCATTGGAAAACGAACTCGCACGCTTGCCCAAGGTGAACGGTGGCGAGCCCTATCTGAGCAACGACAGTAGCCGTGTGCTCGATAAAGCTAATGACATTGCGCAGAAGAACGGCGACCAGTATGTCACCATCGAGGCACTCTTCATGGCTCTGCATGAGGTACAGTCACCTGCATCTACCATACTGAAAGACGCAGGTATCACCAAAAAAGAGCTGCAAGCCACCATTGATGAGTTGCGCAAAGGCAAGAAAGCCAACAGCCAAGAGTCGGAGGAACAGTATAACGCTTTGAGCAAGTACGCCGTGAACCTCAACGAGCGTGCACGCCAAGGCAAGTTAGATCCCGTCATCGGCCGTGACGACGAGATTCGCCGTGTGCTGCAAATCTTGAGCCGACGCACCAAGAACAACCCTATCCTAATCGGCGAGCCAGGAACCGGCAAAACCGCTATTGTAGAGGGGCTTGCTCAACGTATCGTACGCGGCGACGTGCCCGAGAACCTGAAGCAAAAACAGGTGTTCTCGCTCGATATGGGCGCACTAATCGCAGGCGCTAAGTATCAAGGTGAGTTTGAGGAGCGACTCAAAGCTGTCATCAACGAGATTACTCAGGCTCAAGGTGAGATTATCCTCTTTATTGATGAGATTCACACCCTCGTGGGGGCTGGCAAGAGTAGCGGTGCTATGGATGCCGCCAACATCCTAAAACCTGCACTTGCACGTGGTGACCTGCGCAGCATAGGTGCAACCACCCTCGACGAGTATCAGAAGTATTTCGAGAAGGACAAGGCGCTAGAGCGACGATTCCAGATTGTCATGGTTGATGAACCTGATGAGGAAAGCGCTATCGCCATCTTGCGTGGACTGAAGGAGCGCTACGAGAACCACCACAAGGTGCGTATCAAGGACGATGCCATCATCGCCGCTGTGCAGCTAAGTCAGCGCTATATAAGCGACCGTTTCTTGCCCGACAAGGCAATAGACCTCGTAGATGAGGCTGCAGCCAAGTTGCGCATTGAGATGGACAGCGTACCCGAGGAGCTAGACGAAGTGACTCGTAAAATCTCACAACTAGAGATTGAGCGCGCCGCCATCAAGCGCGACGGCGACGAGCAGCGCATTAAGCAACTTGACGAGCAACTTGCCAACCTGCGTGACCGTGAGCATGACTACAAGGCAAAGTGGCAGAGCGAGAAGGAGCTTATAAACAAGATTCAGCAGAACAAAATCGACATTGAGCAGCTCAACTTCGACGCCGAGCGCGCTGAGCGCAACGGAGACTATGCCCGCGTGGCTGAAATCCGCTACTCGCTTATCAAGCAGAAGCAAGACGAGAACGTTGAACTTCAAGAGAAGCTGCGCTCCATGCAGGGCGACACCGCGCTAATCAAAGAGGAAGTCGATAGCGACGACATCGCCGAGGTGGTTTCGAGATGGACAGGAATTCCCGTTACCAAGATGCTGCAAAGCGAGGGCGAGAAACTGCTACACCTCGAGGACGAACTCCACAAGCGCGTAATAGGTCAAGATGAGGCAATCACAGCCATCAGCGACGCCGTGCGACGCAGCCGTGCTGGCCTTAACGACCCCCGCCGACCCATCGGCTCATTCATCTTCCTGGGCACCACTGGTGTGGGCAAGACCGAGCTTGCCAAGGCTCTCGCCGACTACCTCTTCAACGACGAGAACATGATGACGCGTATCGACATGAGCGAGTATCAAGAGAAGTTCTCGGTGACTAGGCTCATCGGTTCGCCTCCAGGTTATGTAGGCTACGACGAAGGTGGACAGCTAACTGAGGCGGTGCGACGCAAACCCTACAGCGTGGTGCTCTTCGACGAGATAGAGAAGGCTCATCCCGACGTATTCAATGTGCTGTTGCAAGTGCTTGATGACGGACGACTCACCGACAATAAGGGACGCACTGTCAACTTCAAGAACACCATCATCATTATGACAAGCAATTTGGGTTCAAGCCTCATCCGTGAGCGCTTTGAGAAACTCAACGCCAGCAACCATGATGAGGTGGTGGAGAAAACCCGAAACGACGTACTCACCATGCTCAAGCAGACTATCCGTCCTGAGTTCCTGAACCGAATCGACGAAACTATCATGTTTACGCCTCTCGATGAGAAACAGATTGCACAAATCGTGGAATTGCAACTCAAGAGCGTGAAGAAGATGCTCCACACAAGTGGAATCGAACTGGAATACACCTCTGCCGCTATTGATCTGCTAGCACAAGCGGGCTACGATCCAGAGTTTGGCGCACGACCCGTGAAACGAGCCATCCAGAACTTAGTTCTGAATCAACTCTCACGTGACATCATCGCCCACCGTGTGGACCGTGACCGCCCAATCACCATTGATGCCCAAAACGGCACCATCGTGTTCCGCAACTAAACACATCAACCCGTAACAATTAAGCGCCCGAGCCTATCAGCCCGGGCGCTTTTGTTTTACTTAAAACAGTAATATTATTTGACTACCTTAACTTATCTCTGCACATTGCCAAGCAGGACGTCATAGACACTAGTGATGTCGGAACTGGTGATGTTTCCATCATTATCGACATCGCCATTGACGAGGTCGCTTGTATCATCGTTGAGCAGGAAGTTATAAAGAGCTGTAATATCAGCACTCGTTACTACTCCGTCGCCATTGACATCACCATAAACAGATGATGGGAAAGTAACGGTAAGAACGCCATCCACGATAGTAAGAGTGTACTCTTTCTCCTCGGCGAGAACCAAGTTGCCACCGTCAACCAAGGTAACGCTGGGATTTTCCTCGGTGAGTGTTACACCACCACCCAACCAGTTGCCGTTCTCGTCTTTCACCTTGAACTCGCCACCGAAGGTCTTAGTCAAAGTGAACACGCCGTCGTTCTCCTCAAAGGCAACCATAGTCTCCTCGCTCCACTCATTGAACGCACCAATCAAGTAATAAGCCTTGTCGGGGATAATCTCCTCGGTCAAAGTGATGTTGAGTGTACAGCCGGTCTCGGTCACGTTGCTGATGGTAAGAGTAACGTTACCGCTAACGGGGAGATGCATATTGGCAGTGCCGTAGGATGTCGAGAGCACATTGTCGCCGGTAGCAAGATTGCTTGCGCCCATTACACCTGCGTCAAACACACTCCAGCTGTTGAAACCGGCATCGTTAATGTCGATGCTTGAGAGCTTGAAATCGGCAGCTGTAGCGCCTTCAAACTCCAGCGTATAGGTACCGTCACCGTTATTAGCAAAAATCTGATTGCTGGCAGGTGGCATATTCCAGCCGCCAAAAGCAGCACCTGTCACAGCAAAGAGACGCTGAGCAGGATTGAACACAGGTTCCTCGGTGAGGACAATCTTAGCCTGGTCGGTATTGTAATTATACTGAATGATATAACCACCCGATGCTGTCAATGTCCAAGCACCCATTGCCTGGGTATCTTCCCAGTCGCCGGTAGGTGCCGAACCATCGCCATTGGCAGGACCACGTTGTGAGCCCCAATCCTCAGTGTCACGGAAGAATGCGAACGACGAGCCAGCAACTAAATTACCCGACCAAGAGAACATACCATCACCGTCATCGGTCATCTCAACGTTACCAGTGGTAGTCCAGCCATTAAAGCCTTCGCCCACGAGATACATTGCAGCCTGAGCCTGCAGCCCAATCATTGCGAGCAATGCAACAATACTAAGAGTAATACTTTTCTTCATAAGAGTTAATGTTATTTATTTGTTAATGATTATTATTTCAGCGCAAAATTACACCTTATTATAATAATTTGCTAATTTTTATAAACAAAACACAAAAAAGTGACCTGCAAAGGTTTGCAGGTCACTGAAATTCTTTTAAATTCTTGCTGACGCTTAATTAGAAACGGTAGCCAATAGCGATTTGAGCGTTGCCGTTCTTGAGTTCACCACCTTTAAACACCTTTGTCAGGCCCAGAGTGTAGCGACCCTGTACGAATACTTCTTCAGCGATGTTGTAGGTAAGACCCAGACCAATGCCGAAGTCAACTTTCTTTGTAATGTCCTTCTGGTCAATGGTCTCTTTTTTACCATCAAGATCAGTAGTACATTTACTGTAAACATTGTAACCAATCTGCGGACCCAGGTCTATACTCAGCGGTTTAATAACATAATACTTGAACATCACTGGCACATTGATGTAATTGATATGCTCAGTAATTGTTTCCTTAACAAAGTGATCAACTGCACCAAGTGCTTCATCATAAACTGGAACTTCATTATCAGTGAGCTTAGCGCCCTGTGCTGCAAACACGATTTCGGGAGCGATAGAGAACTTGTCGGCTAAGCGATACTCAAAGAACACGCCAGCCTGATAGTTGAGGACACCTTTATAGAGATTGTCCTTGCCCCAGAAGTGGGTGTAATCAACACCAATCTTAGGACCAAAAGTGAATTGTTTTTGAGCCATGGCTGCGCCAGTAGCCATAATCATGCACATAAGTGCGATTGTAATCTTTTTCATAAAATACTCGTATTTAAAAGTTCAACAAAAAATTGATTGATTTGCAAAAGTAATACTATTATCTTAATAATCAAAAAAAATATTCAAAAAAAGTGACCTACGCACCATTTGCACAGGTCACTTAAATTCTTTAAATCCTTGATGAAATCGCTTGATTAGAAGCGGTAGCCTATTGCGATTTGTGCGTTGCCGTTCTTAGTATTGATACCATCTAACAGCTTTGTCATGCCCAGGGTGTAACGCCCTTGAACAAACACTTCATCGGCAATGTTGTAGGTCAAGCCAAAACCAAGAGCGAAGTCCACCGTCTTAAGGTTCTTCAGATCATCTGTGTCCTTAAAACTCTGACCTCCAATTTTCCACTTATCAGTTGATTTCTTATAAACATTAAAACCAACTTGAGGGCCAAAGTCAAAGCTTAACTTACTGGGAACAACATACAACTTAAGCATAACAGGCACATTGATGTAGTTAAGATGATTAGTTGTAGTTATTTCAACATCTTCAAAATCAATCCATTTATTCTTTCCACCTTGAGCAGCAAACACAACCTCGGGAGCTATAGCGAACCTGTCACTAAAGCGGTACTCCATAAACAAACCGGCCTGATAGTTCAACATTCCACTATAGTCTCCGTCTGTGTCCCAAAAGTGAGTGTAGTCAACACCAATCTTAGGACCAAAAGTGAATTGTTTTTGAGCCATGGCAGCGCCAGCGGCAAAAATTGTGCACATCAGTGCGATTGCGATTTTTTTCATAATCAGTAAAAATATAATTAAAATAATATTGTTAAACTCGTTTTTTCTTATTGCGAGTGGTGATGCCCACAAGGGTGTCACACCGCAAATTTTGACGCAAAAGTAGTAATAAAGTTTAAAATAACAGCAAAAATCAGCTTAAAAAAGACATTTTTCGGGCAAAATAGAGCATTTCAAAAGCCTCTAGATAATGTAAAAACAAGCTGTGGCAATGTCTGGTAATCAATAACAAGCACTGAAAAAAGTTGTTTTTCCAAAAAAAACTAAAAATATTTTGTCAATCCAAAATTATGCGCTATCTTAGCAAATGAAATAAAAACCGAGACAACAACCACTTTTTTTTACAATAAAAAACCAATTACTAACCGTTTAACACAATCAAAGCCAATGAAAAGAAAACTAATCATTGCGGCAGCAGCATTGCTGTCATGCAGTAGTCTCTTGGCACAGCCCACATCTTGGAGCGAGCCACAGCTGCTCATCAAGGCAGAGCAAGGTCTTATGGCTCCTACTTGGTCGCCCGACGGCTCGCAGCTAGCTGTCACCGGCGACAACTTCGTTGGAATCTGGGTTGCGCAAGCCAACGGAACCGATCTGCGACAAATCTCGCAAGCACCGGGCGCTGGCTACCAGATGAGATGGGAGAGCAACCAGGAAATCCTGAGCACCCCCTACACTATCGAGAATCAAAAGCGCATGACACGCATTGAGCGCGTGAATGTCGCCACTGGCAAAGCACAAGAAGTGGCACCCGCATCCCACAACCTCAAGCGTTCTACAGTAGCGGGAGCCAGCAATGTTTTGAAAATCATGCTCGATGAGCCACAGAACGCCACCACTAAAGTTGCTGGCCTTAGCGACTACGCCGGCAATTGGGTAATCAACCCCGCCCTCTCGCCCGACGGCACAAAAATCGCGTTCCAAATTGTGACCAAAGGCCTCTTTGTGTGCGATGCCGACGGCTCTAATCTCGTGAGCTTGGGTAAAGGTTCGCACGCCACTTGGCTGCCCGACAGTCGCAACCTGATGATGACACTCATCGCCGACGACGGCCACCGCTTTATAGGCAGCGACATCTACTGCGTGAATGTTGACAGCGGCAACGCCATCAACATAACACCCAACACTGATATTATTCCTGTCACTATCGCTGTGTCGCCCGACGGCACCAAACTTGCCCTCGACAACGACACCGACGGTGCCATATACATTATTAACCTCAATTATTGATAGCAGCTATGAAGAACTTAATGAAAATAGCGATAGTGGCTGCTATTAGCTGCTTCGCGACAACACCAGTTGTTAACGCACAAGATCAAGAAAAGGCTGAATGGGGCGACTTCAAGCTCTGGATCGACCCAGGGCACAGCAAGACCGAGAACATGGGCATGTATGGCTACAGCGAGGCACAAAAGGTGCTACGCGTGGGTCTTGCCACTCGTGAATATCTCATGCAATATACCACTGCAACCCTCGACAACATTCACATGACTCGTGAAGATGACCAAACAGAGGTGAGCCTTGAAGAGCGCTCCGACATGGCAAACGCCTGGGGAGCCGACTTCTTCTATTCCATCCACAGCGATGCCGGCGCCAACACCAACAGCACCTTGATGCTCTTTGGCGGATGGCGCAAAAATGGCGTGGAAATTGAGAAAACGCCTCATGGCGGCAAAGCCTACGGCGACATCCTCACCCCTAACCTCACCAGTGTGATGTATGAGACCACAACCCGCGGCAACTGGTACGACCGCTGCTGGTATGACCCCACACCCGCTACTCACACCAACCAATACCCATACCTCTCGGTGAACCGCCGCACCAACATGGCATCGCTGCTTAGCGAGGGCGGTTTCCACACTCTGCCTATGCAGCAAGCACTGAACATTAACGAAAGCTACAAACGCCTGGAGGCATTTGGCACCTTCCGTTCTATTTTGGAGTATCGCGGCATCGACCGACCTGAGAAGGTGATGCTCGCCGGCGTTGTGAAAAACAGCGAGAACGGTCAACCCATTGACAATGTGAGTGTAACCTGCAACGGCCAGACAATCGTTACCGACAGCTACGAGTCACTGTTCCACAACTATGTAAACAGCAAAGACCTGGTACACAACGGTTTCTTCCTCTTTGAGGGGCTAACTCCCGGTGAGACTTATGAAATCACCTACACCTGCCCTGGTTACACCAGTGCCACCCGCACCGTGACTTTGAACTACGACACTCAGGGGCTCGCTGGTGACAATGTGACCTGGGGTAATGTGGAACTCACATCCAACTCCCCTGCCGTTGTATCTTCTAACAACATCAGCAATCCAAACGCTGTGAAAATCATCAACGACATGGTGCTCACTTTCTCACGCAACATGAACCGAGAAAGTGTAGAGCAAGCGTTCTCTATCAACCACAATGGCAATGTCACTCTCTCGTGGGACAACGACTACACACTGCGCATTGTGCTTAACCAGTTGCTTGACGACATGAGCTACACCATCACCATCGATGGCAGCATTGCTCGCAACTCGCAGACCAACCAACTGCTCGACGGTGACGCCGACGGTGAAGAAGGCGGCAACTACGTGTTCAACTTCATGACCGTGCCAGCCGACCTTGAGGCGCCTTACATCGCAAGCACTACTCCCACTGAGGGCGAGACCATGCTCTACACCTTGCGTCCAGCAATCCGTGTGGAGTTTAACGAGGAACTTGCATGGAACGATGACGACGCCACCGAGATGATAACACTTGAGTGTGCCGATGGTGAGACAGTGGAAGGCATCACCACTCATGCAGTGGTGCGCGACGCTTCGGTAGTACACTTCTATCCTAATGTTGATCTCAAGCTCGACAAGACTTACCGCGTAAAGATTAACGGCACCTTTATCGACCTCTCGGGAAACACCAGCACCATCACTCAGTATATCCGTTTCATGACAGAGTACCGTCCAGTGCTCGACTACACAATGATTGAAGATGGCTCGGCATTGAACCACTGGTGGAGTCCCGACGGTTCAGGTTCCACAACCCACACCACTTCAAAAGACGGCGTTGCAGATCCTAACTCCAATTATATCGCACTCACAAGCATCGTGCCACGCACCGACCTCACCAAGTCTTATCTGTTGCACTACGAGTTCAACCAAGACTGCGATGGTCCTTGGCAGATTCGTGAGTATCGCAGCTATGACCAGAACCACTACAACACCGACAGTTATGATGCTGTGCTCCAGTGCGAGGTATATGCCGACGGCTCCAACAACGAGGTGTGCCACATGGTACGTCTCAATGGCACAGGCGCTTCGGGCCTTATCCAGAATGAGCATGTAGTGCTCGACTTCCGCGGATGGAAGACTATGGCATTTGACATCTACAACGAGCCATTCATCCATTTCACTGGTGAAGGCGAGACAGTGGGCGCCGCTCAAAAGTGGTGCTACGACTCGTTCTACCTGCGTCACTACAACACCGATGAGGAATATGATGACGAAGGCGAACTCCTACCTGTTCAAGCGTGGGATGGCGACATCTTGTTTGGCAACATCAAGTACGTACACTATGACCGCTCTGCCGTACAAACCGCATCGGTTGACGACATGCCAGCATCTACTGCAATTCCTGGCGACGTGAACGGTGACGGAGATGTAACTGCAACCGATATAACATTGCTTTACAACATAATACTCAGCAATGATTATACTGGTGTTGTCAATGATGACCAAGACGGCGACGGCATAATCACATCAACTGATGTGACCATCGTCTATAACATCATCCTCGGCAATTAATAGACATCTAATCTTTTCCCCTCTCCCCTTTCCAGCCTTGCTACCTCACCAGTAGTAAGGCTGGTTTTTCTTAGTACAATTCACTATTGCCTTGCAAATACAAAATTGTTAATAAATTCCTCTCACATAATTTTCATTAAACAAAATGATTCACTAACTTTGCACAACTTTTAAAAACGCATAAACAATAACATCATAAAACACAAGAAAAATGGAAGTAAAAGGTAAAATTATACAGAAGTTTGACCTCCAAAGCGGCACTTCTAAGGCAGGTAACCCTTGGAAAAAGCAGAACTACCTGCTCGAGACTCTCGACAGTTTCCCACGCAAAATCTATTTCGACTTCTTTGGTGACCGCGCCGACCAGTTCAACCTCGAAGTTGGCGATATGATTAACCTTAGTTTCGACATCGAGTGCCGTGAATATCAAGGACGCTACTACACCGACATACGTGGCTGGAAAGCCGAGAAAATCGACGCAAACGCTCCCGCTGCTGCACCTGTCCCCACCAACGATGCACCTCCAGCTGCTCCAGTGCCTCCAGCACCTGCTGCTGATATGAGTTTTGAGCAGACACAAGAAGATGACCTACCATTCTAGTTAGGCATACATAATATCTAAAATCGCCAGCAGCCTCTGCAACTGGCGATTTTTATATTTGTTTTTCTAAAAAAAATAAAACGAGCATTATTTTTTTTGCTATAAATAATAAATGTTCTATCTTTGTAGATTAAATAGTTATAAATATTTTAAAATGACAGAAACATCTGAACTTATAGAACGTATTATCGAGGGAATACAAGAGAAGAAAGGACATGACATCACACACATCGACCTCACGAAACTTGAGTATGCAACCGCCACTGCATTTATTATTGGCACTGGCAACACTAAGATTCAAGTAGAGGCTATTGCCGACAGCGTAAGGGAGTATGTGCAAGAAAAAACAGGTCAAAAACCTTATAATTACGACGGATATCAAAACTCGCAATGGATAGTAATTGACTATGGCACAGTTTTTGCTCATATATTCCTTCCTGAGGAGCGTCAGCGCTACAACCTTGAGGAACTATGGGCCGATGCCGACGTAAGGCAAATACCTAATCTCGATTAATGTATTCACACATCATTTTTTATTAAATGGCAAACAATATTTTTGGCAACAATAACAGCTCAGGCAATAAAAACTCGTCTCAAAACAAAAAAGGCGGGTTTAACATAATGTGGCTTTATATAATCATCTTGGCAATAATCCTGGGCATGTATTTCTTCAATGACTATTCGCCAAACCGCACCATCAACTGGACACAATTCCAAGAACTTGCAGAGAAAGGACAGATTGATAGCGTCTTGGTGTATAGCAACAAAGATGAGGCACAAGCTTTTGTCAGCGACTCTGTTGCAAGAGCTTTTGGCATTCCCAACGATTCCAAGAACACAGGTAAGGCAAAACCCTACCTTTCATTTAAAATCCCAAGCACCGATCAGTTTGAGACATATATCACAAAACTAAAGGAAGACAAAAAATTCAATGGCACATGCAAATATGACGCTGCCAACGACTACTCCTATTGGATTTGGGGCTTTGGACCAATCCTGCTGCTAATCGCCTTCTGGATTTTCATGTCACGACGCATGACAGGAGGCGCCGGAGGTGGTATCTTTAGCGTAGGCAAGTCAAGAGCCAAGCTATTTGACAAAAACAACCAGTCGAAGGTCACCTTCAAAGACGTGGCAGGTCTAGCCGAGGCAAAGACTGAAGTCGCCGAAATCGTTGACTTCCTCAAGAGTCCAAAGCGCTACACAAACCTTGGAGGCAAAATTCCTAAGGGCGCTCTGCTTGTGGGCCCTCCAGGAACGGGTAAGACTTTGCTTGCCAAGGCAGTGGCTGGTGAGGCCGACGTGCCATTCTTCTCTCTTTCGGGTAGTGATTTTGTCGAGATGTTTGTGGGCGTGGGCGCATCACGTGTGCGTGACCTTTTCAAGCAGGCCAAAGACAAAGCCCCATGCATTGTCTTCATTGATGAGATCGACGCTGTGGGTCGTGCACGTGGCAACAACCCAAAGATGGGCAGCAACGATGAGCGCGAAAGTACCCTCAACCAGCTGCTCACCGAGATGGACGGTTTTGGCACCAATAGCGGTATTATCATACTTGCCGCTACCAACCGCGTGGATATGCTTGACAAGGCTCTGCTACGCGCTGGACGTTTTGACCGACAAATCTATGTGGATCTACCTGAGTTGAACGACCGCAAGGAGATTTTCCAAGTACACCTGCGCGGCGTGAAGACCGACGGCAGCGTAGATCTCAATCTGCTGGCACGACAGACACCAGGCTTCTCGGGTGCCGATATCGCCAACGTGTGCAACGAGGCTGCACTCATCGCCGCTCGCAACAATAAAGTGGCTGTGCAAAAACAAGACTTCAACAACGCCATCGACCGCATAATTGGCGGACTTGAGAAGGCATCGAAGGTTATGACCGAGGAGGAGCGTAAGTCTATTGCCGTGCATGAGGCAGGCCACGCCACAGTAAGCTGGCAGCTGCAATATGGCGACCCACTTATCAAGGTGACCATAGTGCCACGAGGCAAAGCTCTAGGCGCAGCATGGTATATGCCTGAAGAAAGGCAAATCACTCCTCGTCAAGCTCTGCTCGACAAGATATGCTCGCTCCTAGCAGGACGTGTTGCCGAGGAGATGTACTTGGGAATGATTGACACTGGTGCACTCAACGATCTGGAACGCGCCACCAAGATTGCTACAGCAATGGTGACATTCTATGGCATGGGCGAAACAATGCCTAATGTGTCTTACTACAACAGCACCGATGAATATGGCTTCTCTAAACCCTACAGTGAAGAGCGTGCTAGAGCTATAGACAAAGAAGTGCAAGAAATCATCAACAAGGAATATGTGCGTGCACGTGAGGTGCTCAGCGAATATAGCGACGGGCATCATCAGTTAGCTCAAATGCTGCTCGAACGAGAGGTAATCTATACCGAAGACATGGAACATATCTTCGGCAAACGCAAATGGACTTCGCGCAACGACATCCTTGAGGGTGAGGGGCAAAACAAATCTAGCGAGTCGGACGACAACACAAGCATTGCTCTCCCCAGCGGTGAGCAAGACGACGACGTGCCGGCACTCCCCAACGAAGAACTACCTCCAGAGTTCAAGGTAGAAGATTCTGAATAACAACAATATAGAACAAACAACAAGTAGAGGACAAGGTGCTGCTAATGCAAACCATTTCACAGCACTCTTGTCCTTTACTTGCTTATACCATTTTGCAGTTTCAAAAAAACTTCGTACCTTTGCAGCGCTTTTTGAGTGTTACAAAGCTTCTTAAATTTAAGTCGCAAGCCGAAAAGCACATTTATTAACCAACACATATTTATATGCGTAAAGTTTTATTTTTATTAGCGTTGTTAATCTGTTCAATCAATGCAAGTGGTCAAGTGACTGTGACAGCTACAAAGTATCACCCTGGCATGGGAGGCGCAGGTTGGGTAACAGCCAGCGGTTCGAGAATCGACAACAACAAGCTAAGAAATTATGAGATTAAATGGGTCGCTCTCTCGCACGACTTGTTCAAAAAACTGGGAGTGAAAATGGGCGACGAAGTTATCATCGAGTGCTCTAATGAGAAACTCAATGGTGTATGGATCGTGAAAGACAAAATGGCGCCACGCCTGAGAAACCACATCGACATCCTTCTTCCTAAAGGTGACAAGATGAACTTCCACGGACCAATAAAAGTGCAAATTCGCAAGAAGTCATAACTTCTCTCACACACGATTAAAGAGGCTGCATCCCTTAGTGGAATGCAGCCTCTTTTTTTGTTATTCTATCCTCTTAAAGAAATTACTTGCTTTCTTCGGCAAGTGCCTTGAGGATGGCCTTAACTTGCTTCCATGCCTTCTCCACAGCGGGGATGTGGCAACGCTCAGCTGGCGAGTGAACGTCGCGCAGTGTGGGACCGAAAGAAATCATTTCCATATCGGGACGAGCCTTTAGGAACAGACCGCACTCGAGACCTGCGTGGATGGCTCTAACCTCGGGCTTAATGCCAAAGAGCTTCTCCCATTGCTCTTGTGCAACAGTGAGGAGGTGACTGTCGGCGATGGGTTCCCATCCCTGGTATCCACCCTCGCTGATAATCTCGTTGGCGCCAGCCAAGCGGAAGATAGTCTCGCACTTGTGAGTGAGGTCATACTTGCCACTCTCGATTGACGAGCGATGGAACATCTCTACAACAATCTGGTTACCCTCGCGCATCTTAACGCTGGCGAGGTTGGTAGATGTCTCAACGAGTCCAGGAATCTCCATGCTCATAGCAGCAATGCCGTGAGGAGCAGCATAGACTGCATCAACAACTCTACGTGCTGTGTCGGTGTCGATAATAGTCTCGGGGACGTCGATGCTCTTGCAAGTGATTTCCATCTTGGGCTCGGTACGCTTGTACTCGTTCTTCACGTCGGCGATGAAAGTGTTGAGAACAACGCTAAGCTTCTCCTTGTCCTCAGGCTTGATGCCTACAACAACGGTAGCGGCATGTGCGATAGCATTGTGCAGGTTACCGGCGTCGATGCATGCCAGCACATAGTCCATCTCAGCACCAATGTTCCACAGCAAGCGGCTGCTGAGCTTGGTGGTAGTAGCATAACCCAAGTGGATATCGGCACCACTGTGACCACCGTGCAGATGCTCAAACTTGATTTCGAAGTAGATGCGATCCTTTGGAGCAGCCTCGGGCTTGTAGTTGAACTTGAAGATGCTCACCAAACCACCAGCACAACCCATTGTGATCACGCCATCTTCCTCCTCGTCGAGATTGAGAAGATAATCACCCACGAGCATGTCGGCTTCAATATTGCTAGCACCAGTGAGTCCAGTCTCCTCGTCAACGGTAGCAAGTGCCTCGAGAGGACCACACTTGAGCGAAGGCTCAATTACTGCAGCAAGTGCAATAGCGAGTCCCATGCCGTCGTCGGCTCCAAGAGTGGTGTTATTGGCGCGAACCCAATCTCCGTCAATAATGGTCTCGATGGGGTCAGTGTCGAAGTTGTGTGTAGATCCAGGACCCTTCTCGGCTACCATGTCCATGTGGCCTTGCAGCACGATGCCTTTGCAATTTTCGTATCCGGGGGCTGCTGGCCTGAAGATTGCTACGTTACCAGTCTTGTCAATCTTGTATTCCAGATTGTGCTTCTTGGCGAAATCCACGAGCCATGCGCGGATTTTGTCTAACTTGCCTTCTTCGTTGCCCGATGGACGGGGAACCTTGGTGAT